>Ga0187893_10001425_pt1 | contig 57575 bp, 40 predicted proteins | sample MA1701074metaG_FD_139574 | JGI IMG/M metagenome (GOLD analysis project Ga0187893, IMG submission 139574) | White microbial mat communities from a basaltic lava cave in the Kipuka Kanohina Cave System on the Island of Hawaii, USA - MA170107-4 metaG ...
CGGTGGAACACGGCACGTGCATTGTCGGTCGTTCCTTCGCTTCTGCAACGCTGGGGTCTATACTGTCCCGGCCGCCGGCGGCCGGGCGACCGTGCCACCGCCGGCGCGCGCAGACGAGGTGGCGGAGATGCGGCTGCTCATCGGCAACAAGAACTACTCCTCGTGGTCGCTGCGCCCCTGGTTCCTGCTGAAACAGGCGGGGATTCCGTTCGAGGAGGAGCGCGTCAGCTTCAACGCGGCGGACTTCGACCAGCGGGTGCGGCGGGTCTCGCCCGCGGGCAAGGTCCCGGTGTTGATCGACGGCGAGGTCGCGGTCTGGGACAGCCTGGCGATCGCGGAGTACGTCGCCGAGCGGTTTCCCGACAAGCGGCTGTGGCCCGCGGAGCGCGCCGTACGGGCGTACGCCCGCTCGATCTGCGCCGAGATGCATTCGGGGTTCTCCGCGCTGCGCTCCGAGCTGCCGATGAACTGCGAGGCGCGCTTCGGGCCGATGCTCTTGACCGTGGCGACGCGCGCCGACATCGAGCGGATCCTCGAGATCTGGCGCGAGTGCCGCGAGCGGCACGGCGGCTCCGGCCCGTTCCTGTTCGGGGTCTTCACCGTGGCGGATGCCTTCTTCGCGCCGGTCGTGCGCCGCTTCCTCGGCCACGCGGTCGAGCTTCCGGACGTGGCGGCGGCCTACGCCCGGACGATCGACGAGCAGCCCGCGATGCGCGAGTGGATGGCGGCCGCGCGCGACGAGCGCGACTTCGTCGTGGAAGACGAGCCCTACCGCCGCCCGCCGGCCACGCACTGAGCCCGCTCGGGATCGGGGGCGAGCGACACCCGTGGCGGAAGGCGTGTCGGACTCCGGCCGAAACCGGTCAGGGGCCAGGCACAGCGTGTTCGTCACGGGCGGCACCGGTTACCTGGGCCGGCGCCTGATCCCGAAACTCGTGGGGCGTGGCCACGAGGTGCGCGCCCTGGTGCGGCCCGGTTCGGAGCGCAGGTTACCGCCGGGGTGCACGCTCGTCTCCGGCGACCCCCTGCGGCGGGAATCCTTCGAGCCGGAGATCGCGCCGGCGGATACCTTCGTGCAGCTCGTCGGCGTGCCGCACCCCAGCCCGGCGAAGGCGGCGCAGTTCCGCGCGATCGACCTGGTGTCGGTTCGCGAGTCGGTCGCGGCGGCCGCGGCGGCCGGGATCCGCCACTTCGTCTACGTCAGCGTGGCCCGGCCGGCACCGGTGATGAAGGTCTACCAGGAGGTGCGCGCCGAGGGCGAGTCGCTGATCGGCGCGAGCGGCATGGACGCCACGATCCTGCGGCCGTTCTACGTGCTCGGCCCCGGCCACCGCTGGCCGTACCTGCTCCTGCCGGGCTACTGGATCGCGGAACGGCTGCCGCGCACGCGCGAGGGCGCCCGGCGGCTGGGCCTCGTCGGGCTCGGCCAGATGATCGCGGCACTCGCCGCCGCCGTCGAGCACCCGCCCGCGGTCGTCCGCATCGTCGACGTGCCGGAGCTCCGCGCGTCGCAGTCACGCACGGAGTGACCGCGTGGTGCGGTCGACGGGCCGGCCGCTCGAACCCACGCCCCGGCCGTCGCGCGGCTCCGACCCGGGGGTGCCGGATCCCTCTTGCCATCGCCTTCGCGCTTGGTAAGCTACCGCGACGCCGAGCCGTCGCCGGCGTCGTAGCGGGTCTCTTGCTCGAGACCTGTGGAGATGGCCATGGTCAAGAAGCCGCGCCCGCGAGCCGGAACCAAGCGCACCCGGACCAGGGCGGCGTCGGCCGCCGCCACCGTTCTCGGAAGCAAGCGGGCGAACCGGGCGCAGAAATCGGCCGCCGCCAGCGCGCTCGCGCAAACCGGCCGAAAGGCCCGCACGCGCAAGGCCGCCGCCAGCGCCGCCGGTCGCGTGCTGGGAAGAAACAAGGCGCCGCGACTGGCGAAGAAGGCGGCCGCGAGCGCGCTGTCGCAACGCGTCCGGCGAGCCGCGAGGAAGAAGTAGCGGAAACTCGCCTCGCCCGCCGCCGCCGGCCGGGCTCAGGCCTGCTCCGGCAGCTCGGGCCGGTTCTGCACGACGCCTTCGATCCGCTCGAGCGCCGCGCCGTCGAGCAACGCGAGCTTCTCGACGCTGGCCAGGTTCTCGTGCAGCTGGCGCACGTTCGACGCTCCCAGGATCACGCTCGAGACGTGCGGGTTCTTCAGGCACCAGGCGATCGCCAGCTGGGCAGGCGTCAGGCCGAGTTCGCGGGCGATCGCCTCGAGCCCCGCCGCCTTGCAGCGCTGGCTCTTGCCCTCGTCGGTCGCGAGCCGCGCGCGCAGCCAGCCGTAGTCGGGCAGCGTCATGCGCGAGCCGGGCGGGACCGCGTCGCGGTACTTCCCGGTCAGCACGCCCGAGGCGAGCGGGGACCACGTCGTCGTGCCCAGCCCGATCTCGGCGTACAGCCGGTGGTACTCGCGCTCGACGCGATCGCGGTGGAACAGGTTGTACTGGGGCTGCTCCATCGTGGGCGGCGTGAGCCCGTGCTGGCGCGCCAGGCCCCACGCCTGTTGGATCTGCTGCGCGCTCCACTCCGACGTGCCCCAGTACAGCACCTTGCCCTGGGCGATCAGGTCGCTCATCGCGCGCACGGTCTCCTCGATCGGCGTCTCGAGGTCGGGCCGGTGGCAGAAGAACAGATCGAGGTAGTCGACCTCGAGCCGCCGTAGCGCCGCATGGCAGGCGTCGTGGACGTGCTTGCGGCTGAGGCCGCGCTGCGTGGGGAGGTCCCCGCCCCAGTAGACCTTGCTCGAGACGCAGAAGGTGTCGCGGCCCCAGCCCAGGCGGCCGAGCGCGCGGCCCATGATCCGCTCCGACTCGCCCTCGGCGTAGACCTCGGCGTTGTCGAAGAAGTTGACGCCTCGGTCGTAGGCGGCCGCCATGCACGCGGCCGCCGCGGTCCCGTCGAGCTGGTTCGAGAAGGTGACCCAGGAGCCGAACGACAGGCAGCTCAGCTTGAGGCCGGACCGGCCGAGTCGGCGGTATTCCATCGGGCCGTCGATTCTAGCCGCCCGCTCCCCCGCGGCCAACCGCCGGCAGGCGGACGGAGGCCACCGCGCCGGCGGCTCGTCCGCGAGCCGGTGACCGAGCCGGACGACCGTCTGGCCCACGCGCGGAACGGCGGACCGGCAGCGATGCCCTTGACGGCGTCCCCGAACCGGAGTACCTGGACTGGAGGCCGCTTCCCGGGCGGGGGCGGGTCGCGAGTCCGGACGCGAGGGGTCGAACCAAGATGATGAAGACGCTGCGCTGCGGGGGATCGATCGTCGTCTTGGCGCTGGTCGCAGCGCTGCCACCTCAGGACGCGCGGCGCCCGACGGCGGCGGAGGCGAGCCCGACACGCGCGAGCGGCCGGCGACCCGGTGTCGTCCCGCCGCTGCCCGACTCGCTGCGCTTGCCCGACGGCTTGTCCGTCGTGGACGTCCCCGCCGTCGTCAGCGAGGTCGAGGCCCGCGTCGTGGCGGCGCCCGACACCGAGGCGCTGGCGCGCCGGCTGCGGGTCGCCGACGAACCCCAGCCGAAGATGCCGCCGCGCGACTTCGAGCGCCGGCACGACGGCGAGCGGGGTGCACGTCCCTTCCACACGACGCCGGACGGCTGGAACGGCCAGCCTGGCGCGGCGACCGAGCAGAGCACGGCCGCGGTGACGACCTGGGATTCGCTCACCTCCGCGATCACCGGCTCGTTCCCCCCGGATCCGATCGGCGCGGCGGGCCCGAGCCACGTCGTCAACGTGGTCAACGTCAACTACGCCTTCTACGACAAGAGCGGGACCCCCGCCGGCACGGGGCTGCTGTCGGCGTTCTTCTCGCCGCTCGCCAACGGCACGCCGTACGACCCGAAGGTGGTCTACGACACGATCCACGACCGCTTCGTCATCATCGCGCTGACCTTCGGTGGGACGCCGCAGTCGGCGATCCTGGCGGCCGTCTCCGACGACTCCGATCCGACCGGAACCTGGTACCGCACCGAGATCGACGCCGTGGCCTCGATCGGCGGCGCGAATCACTTCGCCGACTACCCGAGCCTGGCGGTCGACGAGGAGGCGGTCTACGTCACGGCCAACATGTTTCGCATCCCGGTGCCGCAGACCTACTCCAACGCCCGGCTATGGGTGATCCGCAAGGGCGCGGGAGCGGGCGGGCTCTACGACGGCGGCGCGGCGAGCGTGACGGCGGTCAACGCGCCGACCGACGTCAACGGCGGCTTCAACTTCACGCTGCAACCCGCGCTGCTCAACGCGGCCCATCCGGATCCGGACGTCGGCACGTACCTGACGACGAACAACGGTCTGAACGACGGCAGCCGGTCGTTCCTGCAGGTCTACACCCTGACCGACCCGCTGGTCAACCCGCCGACGTTCAACCGGCAGTTCGTCGCGCTCGGCAGCGGGATCGACAACTTCGCCTTCGCGATCCCGACGGCGCCCCAGGCCGAGGCCGTCCCCACGAACATCGACGCCGGGGATCGGCGCATCTACAGCAGCGCGTGGCGCGACGACCAGCTGCTCGTGGCGACGATGGTGCGACCTCCGTCGGGTCCGGACGCGGGCGAGGGGACCGTGCACTGGGTCTCGATGGACACGACCCTCTTCAACCTGCCCCTGGTGAACGACCAGGGCAACGTCGCGGGCGAAGACATCGCGGCCGATACCCACACGTTCTACCCGTCGATCGCCGTCAACGACTCCGGCACGATCGGGCTGGGGTTCGCGGCGTCGGGCCCGGCGATCTATCCCGGCGCCTACTTCACCTTCCGCCAGCCGTGGGATCCGCCGGGCACGGTCCAGCCGTCGGAGGTGCTGCGGGCCGGGGTCGACCGGTACATCCGGGTGTTCGGCGGGCGGAACCGCTGGGGAGACTACAGCGGGATCGCGACCGATCCCGTCGACGGCTGCTTCTGGGTCTACAACGAGTACTCGCTCACCGAGCAGCCGCCGCCGGCGAACCAGAACAACAACGGGGTGTGGGGCACGGCCTGGGGGAAGTTCTGCCGCGAGTGCGGCAACGCGACCGTGGAGCCGGGCGAGACCTGCGATCCCCCGGGCGCCCCCGCCGGGCAGCCCGACGAATGCCGCGCGAACTGCACCTACTGCGGCGACGGCCTGCGGCAGCTCGCGAGCGGCGAGCAGTGCGACGACGGCAACCTGCTGCCGGGCGACGGCTGCGACCTGGACTGCATCGTCGAGATCTGCGGCAACGGGATCGTCCAGGCCGGCGAGAGCTGCGATCCGCCGGGCCTCAACGCCGGCCTGCCGAACGAGTGCCGCTTCGAGTGCACCTTCTGCGGGGACGCGGTGGCGAACGGCGGCGGCGGCGAGCTGCTGCTCAACGGCGGCTTCGAGCTGGGCAACTTCGCCGGCTGGGGCGGGGGCGTCTCGGGCAACGGCCTGATCGCGATCGACACGCCGGGCACGCCCACCCTGCTGTCCGCCTATCCCACCGCCCCGAATGCGGGCGGCGGGAACTTCTACGCGGTGGCCGACAGCCTGGTCGGGGCGACCCAGGCCCTGGCGCAGGGATTCACCGTGCCGAGCGACGCGACGTCCGTCACGCTGTCGTTCGAGATGTTCGCCAACAACTGGAACGCGGGGGGCACGATCGTCGACCCGGTCGGGCTCGACCACACCGGTCCGCCCAACCAGCACGCGCGAGTCGACCTGGTCAACGCCGGATTCGGATCGTTCGACACCAGCGGCGCGGCGGTGGTCGCCAACTACTACATCGGAGCGGACGGCATCTCGCCGCCGGCGTTCCGCTACACTCCGTACAACCTCGTGATCACGGGCGACGTCGTGCCCGGCCAGTCGTACGAGATCCGCTTCGCCGACACCGCGAACCAGGACTACTTCACCCACGGGATCGACAACGTGAGCATCGCGGTGACGCGGCCGCCCGAGGGCTGCGACGATGGCAACAATGTCGGGGGTGACGCGTGCACGTCCGTCTGCCAGCCGTGCACCACGGCGCCGTTCGCCCAGACGATCCTGGCCCTCGACCCGGCCACGTTCGGCTGGAGCAGCCCGGTGGACGTGTTCTGGGCGGTCGGCGACCTGGCGCAGGTCTCGACGTACGCGACGCTCGCGACGGGCGCGGCGGCCTTCGCCACGTCGGTCCCCGTCGCGGCCACGCCGGCGCCCGGCGACGGTCTGTACTTCGTCGCCAGGATCCACTGCCGCGGAGCGAGCTGGTCGTCGGGAGGATCGGGCGAGTGCAACCCGTCGACGGCCTGCCCGCTCGGCGGGCGCGACGGCAACCTGCCGTGAGCCGCGCCGCCGCGCCTCACGGGCAGGAGTCGTTCGTGACGTGCTGCACGATCGCCGGGCAGGCCGCGCCCGCACCCGCGACGTCGCGCTCGGCCCCGCTCGAATCCTTCCCGTAGCTGCCGTCCGTCGACACGCCGTCGGTCGCCGCGACGAGGAACCACGAGTCGCCGGGGATCGGCAGCGTCGCGGTCCCGATCGGGGGCAGGCCGCAGCTCCCGCCGCTGAAGGCGGAGAAGTCGCCGATCGCGCCGTGGTATACGTTGACCTCGACGGCGGGGCAGGTCGCCGCGTCCCAGCTGACGATCACGTCGGACCCCGAGCGCGAGGCCACGAGCGGCGTCCCCGGGACCCCGGCGCCGTCGGGCACCGCCGGAGTCGTCGTGTCCTCGACGATCGCGTGCAGCGTGTCGACCGCGACGGCGCTGCGCGTCTGCACGATTCCCGACGGCCACTCGACGACGAGCGTCTCGGCGATCGTCGCATTGCCCAGGCCGAAGTGGACGCGCAGGCTGTTCTGCCCGTTGAAGGTGTTCTGCGCCGAGACTTCGCGCATCTGCCGGACCGGGTTGCCCCCGATCGTGGCCAGCACCCGCACCTTGGCGCCGATCGCCGAGCGGTTCGAGGCCACGCCGGTCAGGGCCAGCTCGATCCAGCGGTTGCCGTTCGCCGTGTCGTTACGGAACAGCGCGCGGTTGCCGCTCGGGCCGTCGACGTAGAGGTCGACGTCGCCGTCGTTGTCGTAGTCGCCGGCCGACGCGCCGCGGTGCGTGATGCTCTCGGTCAGGGCGTTGGTCAGGCTGGTGAAGCTGCCGTCGCCGTTGTTGGAGTAGTAGCGGTCGGTCTCGGCCGCGTCGTTCGCGACGTAGCAGTCGAGGTCGCCGTCGTTGTCGAAATCGGCCCAGACCGAGGAGAGCGAGCGCTCGGCGTCGGTGACGATCGCGCCGGTCGTGATCGAGGTGAAGCTGCCGCCGTCGTTGCGATACAAGCGGTTGGCCATCCCGTTCGTCGTGCCGATCCAGTTCGTCAGGTAGGCGTCGAGGTCGCCGTCGTTGTCGTAGTCGATCCAGTTCCAGATCTGCCCGTCCTGCGCATCGGTGCCGAGCGGAGCGTCGAGGATGCGCTCGAAGTCGGGGGTGCCGGTCTCGACCAGCAGGTTGCGGTAGAGGAAGTCGGGCTGGGTCGTGCCGTTGGCCGGGCCGGCGCCGACGAAGTAGTCGAGGTCCCCGTCGTCGTCGAAGTCGGACCAGGTGCCGACGGTGTAGGACGACAGTCCGGTGACGATCGGTCCGGAGGTTACGCGGGTGAGGCCGTACCCCGGAGGGCCGTCGTTGACGAACAGGTGGTTCGTCGTCGGACCCCCGGGGACGAAGCCGGCGGGGTGCGTGATGGCCAGGTCGACGTTGCCGTCCCCCGTGAAGTCGCCCCAGGCCGGGGACCAGCCGCGGTTGTCCAGCAGATCGCCGATGTCGCCGTCGGTCACCAGCGCGAACGTGCCGCTGCCGTCGTTGCGGTACAGCGCCGAGTTGCGGCTGGCGATGTAGACGTCGAGGTCGCCGTCGTTGTCGTAGTCGGCCCAGGTGTTGCCGTTGCCCGTCGCGGGGGTGATGCCGGAGCCGATCGCCGTGGTCTGCTTGACGAATCCCCCGGTGCCGTTGCCGCGGTAGAGGAAGGAGTTGTTGACGAACAGATCGAGCTTGCCGTCGCCCTGGACGTCGATCCACGCCGCTCCGGAGTAGCCGGTCGACTGGTCGAGCAGGATCGGGTTGTTGAATCCCGGGTTCTTGGTGAAGGTCTGCGCCGGGAGCGGGGCGGCGGGGGCGAACAGCAGCGCCGCCGCGGCGGCGATTCGGGTGAGCGCTGGCATGGGGGTCTCCTTGTCCGGGCGAATCCGTGCCCGCAGGTGACCGTACGCCGTGGGCAGCGGGCGGCCCAGGGAATCGCCGTGAAGCGACGCGGGTGCGCGGCTGAAGCGCGAAGTCGTTTGGTTCCAGCGGATTGGACGCTGCGCTGAAGCAGCGGTCGGAGCCGGAAGCGGGTGATCGCGACCCGGTTCGGGCGTACCCTGTCGTCGGGGGATCCTGATGCCCGCCGGCTCCTCGTCCGCGCGCTTCCGCTTCGGCGTCTACGAGCTCGACGCCGCGCGGGGCGAGCTGCGTCGTTCGGGCCTGGAGGTGCACCTGCAGGCGCAGCCGCTGCGCCTGCTCGGCCTGCTCGTCGCCCGCGCGGGCGAGACCGTCTCGCGCGAGGAGATCCGCCGCCACATCTGGCCGACGGGAACCCACGTCGAGTTCGACCAGGGGATCAACGCCGCGATGAAGCAGGTCCGGGCCGCGCTGCGGGACGATCCCGACAGCCCGCGGTTCGTGCAGACCGTCCCGCGCGCGGGCTACCGCTTCGTCGCCGACGTGGAGCCGATCGCCGACGGCGCCTGTCCGGCGGTCGCGTGCGCGGGCCGCCGCGAGGCGCGCGGGAGGTTGCGGCTCGCCGCCGGGGCCGGCCTGTCGCTGCTCGCGCTCGCGGCTCTCGCCGTGGCCCGTCCCTGGACGGGAAGGACGGATGCCGAGCCGTCGCCCGCCGTGCTGGCCGTGCTGCCCTTCGAGCTGTTCGGCGACGGTGCCGAGGACGCGTTCTTCAGCGACGCGCTGACCGAGGAGCTGATCGCACAGCTCGGCCGCCAGTACGGTGCCCGGCTGAGCGTGATCGCCCGCACGTCGGTGATGAAGTACAAGGATACCGACAAGGGCATCGGCGAGATTGCGCGCGAGCTGGGTGCCGACTACGTACTCGAGGGCAGCGTGCGGAGGGTCGACGAGCGCCTGCGGATCGTGGCCCAGCTGATCCGCGCCGCCGACGCGTCGCACGTCTGGTCGAGCGCCTTCCAGCGCGAGTCCGACGATCTGCTCGCGCTGCAGGTCGAGCTGGGCGAGACGATCTCCCGCGGCCTGGCCCTGAAGCTGATCCCGGGAGTGGCCTCGCAGTCGGGTGCGACGAGCCCCGAGGTGTACGAGACCTACCTGCGCGGCCGGCACCTGCTGCGCGCGGAGCAGTTCCAGGGAGCGCGCCCCGTGCTGGAGCGGGCGGTCGCGCTCGACCCGGGCTTCGCCCCGGCGTGGGCGGCTCTCGGCGGGCTCTACCGCTTCCTGCCGCCGGGCGAGGGTGGAGGGATCGGACCGGCCCGGGACGCGATCGCCCGTGCCCTGGCGCTCGACGGCGAGCTGCCGGAGGCGCACTTCCTGCTGGCGATGATCCGGCTGTACAAGGAGTACGACGTCGAGGGGGCGCGCCGGGCCTTCGAGCGGGCGATCGAGCTGAACCCGGGCTACGCCGAAGCGCACCACAACTTCGCCGCCTACTTCTCGGTCACGGGGCGCCACGACGAGGCCGTCGCCTCGGTCCAGCGCGCTCGCCGCGTCGATCCGCTGTCGTCGATGATCAACTCCGACGTCGGCTGGTACTACTACTTCGGCCGCCGCTACCGGGAGGCGATCGAGCACTCCGAGCGGACGCTCCGGCTCGATCCCGACTTCTACTGGGCGAAGCTCTGCATCCAGCTCGCCCGCCATCAGCTCGCGGACTCGGCCGCGGCCCGCGAGCAGGCACGCGAGGAGATGCGACAGGCCGGTGCGGACCGGGAGCTGCTCGAGCGGCTCTCCGCGCCGGACCCGGCGACGGCGCTGCACAGCTACTGGCGCTGGCGGCTGGAGCGGATGACCGAGCGCCGCCGCGCGAGCTTCGTGCCCCCCGACGCCTTCGCCCAGGTGCACATGGTGCTGGGCGACCACGAGCAGGCGCTCGACGCCCTCGAGACGGCGTTCGAGACGCGCACCGGCTGGATCCTGCCGTTCCTGCGCGTGGACCCGCTGTTCGATCCCCTCCGCGAGAATCCGCGCTTCCGCGACCTGCTGGCACGGATCGCCTCCGCCGGAACCGGCTGAGGCGGGAGCCACCGACCGGCGATCAATCGGGGTCGCGGTACGGCGGGTCGTCGGGAGTCGCGGCGGGCGTGCCGGCCGACAGGCGGGCCAGTGCGTCCGCGATCGCCGGCTCGCCCGGCAGCAGCGCGAGCGCCTGCTCGAGGAGCGCCCGCGCCTCGGCACCGCGACCGAGACGGGCGAGCGCCAGCGCCTCTCCCAGGCGCGCGCCCGGATGACGCGGGTCGCGCTCGACGACGCCGCGGTAGTGCTCGAGGGACTCCTCGACGCGGCCGAGCCGGAACAGCGCGTTCGCCACGTTCAGACGCGCCACGAGCAGCCCCGGATCGAGCGCGAGCGCCCGTCGGTAGTGCTCCACGGCCTCGGCGTCGCGCCCCAGGCGCGCGCAGGCCACCCCGGCGTTGTAGTGGGCGAGCGGGTAGGCGGGGTCGAGCGGGATCGCCGCCTCGAACTCCCGTCTCGCACCCTCGGCGTCTCCCAGACGCAGCAGCGCTTCGCCCAGATTGACCCGCAGTCGCGGCTCGTCCGGCGCGAGCGCGACGGCGTCGCGAAACGCCGCGACGGCCTCCGTCAGGCGGCCCTGAGCGGCGAGGCCGCGTCCCGCCGCCTGCCGCGCCATCATGCCCCGCGCCAGCGCCCGGACGGCGTCGAGGTGGGGGTCGTCCAGGCGGGCGGGGACCTCGCCGCCCGCCTGGAGCAGCGCGCGAGCACGATCGAGCTCGCCGCGCCTGCGGAGTGCCTGGCCGAGCAGGTAGCCGATCTCCGTCGCTCCGGGCGCCCGCCCGCGCGCCGCCTCCAGCCGGGCGAGCGCGACGTCGACGTCGCCCCGCGCCAGCGCGAGCCGGGCGAGGCCGACGAGCGCCGGCGCGCAGCCTGCGTCGAGCTCGAGCGCGCGCGTGAAAAGCTCCTCCGCTCGCTCGGGACGCGAGCGTTCGAGCTCCACGTCGGCCAGCGTGACCAGTGCGGGCAGGTCGTCCGCGCGGAGCTCGAGCGCCCGCTCCAGGCTCGCGGCCGCGCGCTCCGGCTCGCCGCCGAGGCGGTGCAGGTGGCCGAGAAAGTAGGGCCAGCGGAAGTCGCGGGGCACGAGCCGCTCCGCGTTCTCGTAGCACGCCCGTGCGGCGTCGCGCAGGTCGTAGGCGTGGTAGGTCATCCCCAGCCGGCCGTAGATCTCTCCGAGCGCCTCTCCGGTCGGGTCTCCCCGGGCCAGCGCCGTGTCGAGAGCCGCTTCGGCCGCGCGCACCTGCTCCCGGACCGCCGGCTCGGCCCGGGAGAGATCGGGGCGGGGCACCTCCACTCCGGCCCGCTCACCCGACGCGCAGGCGGCGACGAGGAGCACGGCCGGCAAAAGTGGGATCCTCGCCGGGAGCGGGCGCGGCGCGGGCAGGATCGCACGACGGCCGCGGGTCACGGGAGCCGCCTCCCGCTTCCGCGCCGGACCGTCGTGTAGCGGCCGGTCGGGGGTGGAGGCCAGCTCTCGCGGCTCCCGTCGGGCCAGCGGACCCGCAGCTCGCGTGCCCTGCCGTCGCCGAGCCCGCACAGCACCCGGGGGTCGCTCGAGCTGAGGTAGCTCGCCGCGGTGCGGGCGATCCGGCGCAGCACCGAGCCGTCCTCGAGGATCAGCTCGACCACCGCGCCGACCTCGTCGAGCCGCCCCGCGGGATCGGCGAGCCGGAGCCCGATCCAGCTCCGGCCCGCGCCGACGCGGTTGATCAGCAGGCGCGCCGGGCCGTTGTTGTTGGTCACCAGCACGTCCGTGTCGCCGTCGTTGTCCACGTCGCCGAACGCGGCACCGCGGCTGACCTCGGACAGCGCGAAGGCCGCTCCCGCCTCCGCGCTGCGGTCGGAGAAGCGCCCGCCGCCCTCGTTGCGGAACAGCTGGTTCCGCTGGCGCAAGGGGAAGGGATCGCCCGAGCGCGCGAGCGCCTCGAGCCGCTTCACCGCGCCGTTGGCGACGAACAGGTCGAGCCGGCCGTCGTTGTCGTAGTCGAGGAATGCGGTGCCGAAGCCGGTGAAGCCGCGGCTCGGCGCGGCCAGGCCGGCCTCGACGGTGCGGTCCACGAACGACGCCCGCCCGTCGTTGGCGTAGAGCGTGTGGGTCTCGTCGTCGAGGTGCGTCAGGAACAGGTCGTCGTCGCCGTCGCCGTCGTAGTCGCCGGCGTCGACGCCCATGCCCGCCTCCGGCTTGCCGTCGCCGTCGTACGCGCATCCGGCGAGCACCGCGCGCTCCTCGAACGTGCCGTCGCCGCGGTTGATCCACAGCTGGTTGGCCGTGCCGTCGTTGGCGACGTAGAGGTCGACCCAGCCGTCGCCGTCCAGGTCCGCCGCGATCACGCCGAGGCCGGGACCGTAATGGCGCGCCAGCCCGGCCTCGACCGTGCGGTCCTCGAACGTGCCGTCACCGCGGTTGCGCAGCAGGCGATCGGGGAGCGGGGTGTAGCGCTCCGGCCCGCAGTACTCGGGAGTCCCGGTGCTCGTGGCGCAGGGCCGATGGCCGGCGAAGGCGAAGTGCACGTAGCGGGTCACGAACAGGTCGAGCCAGCCGTCGCGATCGTAGTCCAGAAACGCGGCGCTCGTGCTCCAGCGGTCGTCGCCGGCTCCGCTGCGCCGGGTCACGTCGCCGAACGTGCCGTCGCCGTTGTTGCGCCACAGTGTGCTCGACCCGAAGGCGGTGACGAAGAGATCCACCCGCCCGTCCCGATCGTGGTCCCCGGCGGCGACACCCATGCCGTAGGCGGTGGCCCGGATGCCGGACGCCGCGGTGACGTCGGTAAAGAACAGCTCGCCGCGCTCGCTCAGCTCGTTGCGGTAGAGCCGGTCGGAGAGCTGCAGCGGACCGGAAGGGGACGGCTCGCCGGCCGGCGCCCGGTCCGGCCCGAGCGGCCCGCCCTGGACCAGGTAGGCGTCGAGGTCGCCGTCGCCGTCGTAGTCGAAGAGCGCGGCGCCGGCGCCGAAGATCTCGACGAAGTACAGCGCGCCGGACATGCCGTTGCGGTGGGTGAAGTCGAGCCCGACCTCGCCTGCCCGCTCGACGAACGGAACCTCCGTATCGCTCGTGTCCGCGGGGGCGCGGCAGGCGGCCGAGCCGAACGCCAGGACCAGGAGCGCGACGCAGGTCCCCGTCGATCCTCTATCCGCCGCCACGCGACCCTCGGCGCTCGGCGTGCCGCTCGCGGCTGCCCTCGCCGAACCCGGCCGCCTCTTCTCGCGGTCGGCGCTCCGGCGTCGCCTGCGCCACGACGCCACGGCGCTTCGCAGACGGACCCGACGGTTTCGTGGGACGAGAGCTTCTCGGCGCCGCGTGTGCCACGACGCCGAGGCGCTTCGCATGCTCGCGCGGATCGCCGGAACCGGAACGGCCGGGCACAGGTCGAGGACGAATGGAAGACGCGACGCGTCGCCGCGCCGAAGCCGCGGCCGACGCTCCCGGCGAGCGTGCGAGCTGCGATCCAGGCGGAGCGAGCGTCAGCCGGTGCACCGTCGCTCCGGGAAGGAACGGAGTCGGCTCGCCGCGCGACCAGGCTCCGTGGCCCTTGCGGTAGTAGGGCGAGAGGAAGTGCCCGCTCTGGCCGCCGGGCATGTGGAAGATGCCCGCCTCCTCGCGCCCCGGCGAGACGACGAACCGCTGCGACGCGCCGAAGCCGGGCGCCTGGACGCGCGGCATCGCGGCGTCGCCCGGCAGCGGCTCGGCCGGAATGTCCAGCCAGCGCGCGAGAGGCGGCACGGCGAGCGCGAGCGGATGCTGGATCCGCACCGTGTTGCGCGCGCCCCACGTCAGCGCGGCGAGCGGCTGGTCGGCACCCTGCCGGAGCCCGTCGAGCATGCGATCCGCCGCCGCGAGCAGCGCCTCGTCCCAGCTCGCATGGCGCGGGTCGAGCAGGTGCGCCGGCCGCTCGGTGACGAGCCGCCACAGCGCGCCCTCCCACTGGCCGAGCGACAGGATGCTGAAGCGCTCGTCGGCCGCGGTGCAGCTCCGCGTGATCGCGCCCAGCGCGTCCTCGGCCAGGGTCAGGCGGAAGGCGCGCACCATGCGATAGGCGGCCGAGTCGATCGACGCGCGACCGGTCCAGCTCTCGGCGACGAGCCGGCGCAGCTCGGCGCGGTGCGGGCGGCCGGCGACGGCGTCGTCGGTGAGCGCGGCCAGCAACAGGTCGCGCCAGCGCGCGAGGAACAGCGCCCGATCGTCGAGCTGGATCGCGAGCAGGTCCCGCGGCGTCGCACGCGTCAGCGCCGCGAGGCCGTCACGGATCTGCGCGGCGCGCGCGCCGAGCGCGAACCCGCCGTCGCCGATCGCGCGCAGCGGCTCACCGTCGACGACGCGGTTGTTCGCGGTCCAGATGCGTCCCGACGGCGGGTCGACGATCCGCGGGACCTCCTCGGGCCCGAGCAGCCCGTCCCATCCCGCGTCCCCCGCGGCCCAGGAGCGCGGCAGTTGGCCGTCGTGGCCGAAGCGGCGCGGGATCGGTCCCATCAGCGTCCAGCCGATGCGACCCGCACCGTCGGCGACGACGCAGTTCTGCGTCGGGATCCGCGTGCCGGCGGCGACGAGCAGCGCCTCGTCGAGGTCGCGCGCCCGCTCCATCCGCACCAGGCCGAGGTCGACCGCCGCGGGATCGTGGGCGATCCAGCGCAGCGCCCGGGGACGCCCGCGGTGGTCGCGATCGATCACCGGACCCCAGATCGTCCAGCGCACGTCGAGGGCCACGTCCTCCGCGCCCTTCACCTGGATGCGCTCTTCGAAGCGCTCGAAGCGGCGAGGCCCGTCGGGCGTGCGGTAGACGTCCGGATCGTGCGGGTCGATCTCGAGCACGACCAGGTCCGACCAGTCGCCCTGGCTGTTGGTGAAGCCCCACGCCACGTGGCCGTTCGAGCCGGCGATGATCGGCGGCGCCCCCGGGAGCGTCACGCCGCAGACGCGCAGCACTTCGTCCGCTGCGTCGGCCCCGCGCGGGGCGGTATGGACGCCGACCTCGGCGCTCGGGTCGAAATGGAAGCAGGCGCGGTACCAGATGTTCGGCAACCTGAGGCCGAGGTGCATGTCGTTCGCAAGCAGCGCGCCGCCGTCGGCGGCGTGGTCGCCCGCCACCGCCCAGCTGTTGCTGCCGGGCGGGGGAGACTCGTCGCCGTGCGTGGGTTCCACCGGCTCGTCCCCGCCGGTCGGGGGAACGGCATCGGCGTGCACGGCCGGTTCGGCGGACGTGTCCGCTCGCGTGGCCCCTCCCGGGGTCGCGCCCGCGTCCCCGTTCACGCCCCGCCGCAGATCGAAGCTCTCGGGGCCGGGGAGCGGCGGAGTGGCGAACGCGCCCCCGACGAGCGGAGCGTCCCACTCGGTGCCGCGAGGGACGAGGAGCCGCGCCAGGTCCGGCGGCAGCAGGTCGTGGAGCAGTCCGACGCCCGACTCGCGCAGGCCGTCGTCCCCCTGGAGGTCGAGGTACATCGCCAGCACGACGAGCTGCGTGTCCTCCGGGGTCCAGGGCTCCGGGCCGGCGCGCAGGGCGAGGTACTCGGGCGGAGGCGCGCCGAGCGCGGCCAGGCCGGCGTTGACTCCGGCGGCGTACGCCTCGAGCAACACCCGGTTGTCGGGTGCGGCCAGCTCGAAGTCGCGGCGCGCGATCGCGCGAAAGCGATGGACGCGCGCGCGGCGGTCGAACGGGAGCACGGCGGGCCCGACCAGGGCTGCCAGCTCGCCGGCCGCCGAGCGGCGCTGCAGGTCCATCTGGAAGAAGCGCTCCTGCCCGTGGAGGAAGCCCGTGGCGCGAGCGACGTCGACGCGGCTCACGCCGTGGGCCGTGGGGACGCCGAGGTCGTCGCGCTCGACGAGCACCGCCGCCTGCAGGCCGGCCAGCTCGACCTCGCCGTCGAGCCGGGGGAGGCTCGCGCGGAGCCGCCCGCGCAGCCACAGCCCCCCGGCCGCGGCCGCGGCAAGCACGGCGAGCGCCACCACCAGCAGCGCGATCGCGAGCCGCTTCAGCCACGGGCGGAGGCTCGGTCGCATCGTGCTCAGGGGATCGACACGCAGATCTTGCCGAAGTGGTCGGCGCCGCCCATCCGCTCGAGCGCCTCGCGGGCTCGTCCCAGCGGGACGATGCGGCCGACGGCCGGGCGCAGCCGGTGCGCCACGACCGCGCGGTTCATCTCCTCGAACCGCTCGCGCGATCCGACGAGGATGCCCTGGATCCGCACCTGCTTCATGAACGCGGGGGTCACGTTGAGCTGGGCCGCCGGTCCGGCCAGCACGCCGATCAGGCTGATCTGTCCCCCGGGCCGGACGGCGACGAGCGACTGCTCGAGCGTTCCCGCCCCGCCGACCTCGACGACGAGATCGACCCCCTCGCCCCCGCTCAGCTCGCGGGCCCGCTTGCCCCACTCCGGTTGCGAGCGGTAGTTGATCGTCTCCGCCGCGCCGAGCGCGCGGGCCCGCTCGAGCTTCGCGTCGCTGCTCGACGTGACGATCGCCCGCGCGCCGAGCAGCTGCGCGAACTGCAGGGCGAAGATCGACACCCCGCCCGTGCCCTGCACCAGCACGGTCTGCCCGGCCTTCAGCCGGCCGAGGCCGGCGAGCGCGTTCCACGCGGTCACGCCGGCGCAGGGCAGCGTCGCCGCCTCCTCGTCGGACAGATGATCGGGCGCGGGCACGACGCCCTCGGCATCGACGACCATCGCCTCGGCCAGCGTGCCGTCGAGCGGGCCGCCCAGCGTCCGGCGCATCCTCTCGCGCGTCGGGCGCCCGGCGATCCAGCCCTGCGAGAAGATCGGCAGCACCCGCTCCCCGACCTTGACCCGCTCCACGCCCTCTCCGGCGGCGACGACCTCGCCGGCCCCGTCCGAGCCGGGGATCAGCGGCAGCGGCTGCTTCGGGTTGTACTGCCCCCGCACCGTCATCACGTCGCGCGCGTTGAGCGACGCCGCGCGCATGCGCAGCAGCACCTGCCCCGGCCCGGGCGTGGGGTCGGGCCGCTCGGCGAGCCGCAGGTTCTCGAGCCCGAATCGCTCGTGGATCTCGACGACCTTCATCGAGAGGTCCCCCGGCAGAGGATACACGGATCGCGGGGATCGCCGGGGGCCGCGGCGGGGCGGCTCGACGCTACGGCTCGAAGGCGAAGCTGACGGTGACCCAGGCGCGGATCGGGTGGCCGGCTTCGGTCGCCGGGCGGAAGGTCCAGCGCAGCACCGCGTCGATCGCGGCGGCCTCGAGGTCGGACCCCGCGATGCCCCGATCGACCAGGGCGCGCGCGACGCGGCCGTTCTCGTCGACGAGCACGCTCAAGACCACCGTTCCGCGGTCGCCGCGCGCTCGCGCCAGCGGAGTGTACAGCGGCTCGATGCGCGTTTCGGCCTCGGGCGGCTCGAATCGCGGAGCGTGCAGCGGCACGCCCGCCCCGGCCGGCGCCCGGTGGATCGCTTGCAGGCTCGCTCGCGAGTCGCCGCGGGAGGCGTCGGCCGACCGATCCTCGCCGACCTCCGGCTCGCTCGAGGCTGCGGTACGCCGAGCCGCTGCAGCGTCCGGCGCGGCAACCGGCTCGATCGGCGCGCCCGCTTCCGCGGTCGATGGAGCGGAAGGGGGTTGCGCCGGCACCTGCACCTCGCGCGCCGCGTCGGCGGCCCGCGCCTGGAGCTGCGTCGCGTCGGCGGCCCGCGGAGTCGGGAGCGGGTCCGGAGCCGCCGCAGCCGCAAGCGGCGCGGGTGTGGGCGGACGCGTGGTCTTCTCCGCGTCGGTCGCGCTCGGTCTCGCCGACCTGGCGCCCGCCGATCCCGGTCGCTCGACCGGCGCCGAGGAGATCCCGGCTCCGGTGGGCGGGACGGATCGCGCCGTCGCACCGGCCGGCGACGGCGACTCGACCGGCGGCGCCGGCACGGTCGGTCGCGGGTCGGCCCGATGCTCCTGGACGGCTCGGGGCACCGACAGCTCGGCGGAAGTGGGTCGCACGCTCGTGATGCGCGAGATCAGCATCCAGCTCGCTCCGGCCACGGCGACGATGAGAATCGTTCCCAGGAACAGCCACGCCCGCGATGGACGCGCGGCGGTCGCGGCGGGGACGGCCCGCGCATCCGCGTCCATGGCGGCCCAGGTCCCGGTTCCCGCCGCAGCGGAGACTCCCAGCGTGAGAAGGTCGCGCGACGGCGGTGCGACGTGGCGCTGCCCCGGGCGATCCGGGTCGGCCCCCGGCGCCCGGTGGCGCGGGGGACTCGACCGCTCCGGAGGGACGGTCTCGAACGGTGCCTCGCCGAGCCGATCGCCGGAGTCGCCTGCGGGCGACGCCGGTCCGGCGTCGCCGGTCGGCACGATCACGACTTCCCCTGGCGGAAGCTCAACGAAGTCCTCGTCACTCAGCTCGACGCACGCTGCGGGTTCCGGCGCATCGGCCGCGGCGCGCGCCGGGCCGGCCTCCGCCCCGCCCAGCAGCGCGTCGAGCGCGGCGTCGATGTCGCTGCCCGTCTCCGTCCGGACCTCGATCGGATCGACCCTGGACCCCACCGACAGCACGACTCCGTCGAGCTGGTCGATCTCCTCGAGCGTTTCCTTCATGCCTACCTCGCGCGCCTCGGTCATTTCTTGCGCGTCGAGCGCCGACTGCAGGTCCTCGATCTCGAGCGTCGAAGGCGCGGCATCCCCCGCGACCGCGGCCAACCCCTGGTCGGCGAGAGCCGGGGCCGGCACGCCCTCCGCGGCCGCGGTCTCGGCTCCCGGCGAGAGGCCGTCCAGCAGGTCGTCGGCGATCCGGCTCAGCTCGTCGAGAGAGTCCTCGAGCGCGTCCTTCCCGTCCGAGGATCGCGCCCGGGCGGGCGAGCCCGAGGCTCGCGACTCGCGGCGTCCGATGTCGGCCATACCCACTCTCCCGGCGGACGGGCCCGCGCCGGCACGGCCGGCGGGTCCGTGGAGAACATGGGTCCCGGCGCGAGGCCTTTCAAGACGCCGCCGTCAAGAGCCCCGGTACATCTCGTCGATCAGGCTCCGGTACCGCTCGTAGACCAGCTTGCGCCGCAGCTTCAGCGTGGGTGTCAGCTCGCCCTCGGCGATGCTCAGCGGGCGCGGCAGGATGCGGAACTTCTTGATCGACTCGTAGGAGGCGAGCCCGCGGTTGCACTCGGCGACTTCGCCCTCGATCAGCCGCCGCACCTCCGGGTGCGCGGCGAGCGCTGCGGATGAGGTCGAGTCGAGCCCGCGCTCGGACGCCCAGCGGCGGATGCGGTCCTCGTCCAGCGCGAGCAGGGCCGTGAGGTACTTCTCGCCGTCGCCGCAAGCGACCGCCTGGCCGATGTAGGGCGAGGTGCGCAGGGCGGACTCGACCCGCTGCGGGGCGACGTTCTTGCCGCCGGAGGTGATGATCAGATCCTTCTTGCGGTCGGTGATCCGCAGGTAGCCGTCGGCATCGATCTCGCCCACGTCGCCGCTGTGGAGCCAGCCGTCGGCGTCGATCGCCTCCGCGGTCGCCTCGGCGTCCTTGAAGTAGCCGCGCATCACGTTCCCGGCGCGGAACAGCACCTCCCCGTCCGCCGCGAGCTTCATCTCGACGCCGGGGGCGACCGGGCCGACGGTGCCGGGCTTGATCCGCTCCGGGCGGTTGACGTTGCTCAGGCCGGTGTTCTCGGTCATGCCGATTCCTTCGAGCATCGTGATCCCGCAGGCGAGGAAGAACTCGCACAGGCTCGGGTGCAGCGGCGCCGCGCCCGAGACGGCGACGCGCAGCCGCCCGCCGAGCCCCGCGCGCACCTTGCGCAGCACGAGGCAATCGGCGACGGCGAGCCGCAGCCGCAGGGCCCGGGGAACGCTCTGGCCCGCGCAGCGGTGGCGTGCCGCACGGCGACCGACCTCCAGCGCCCAGTGGAACAGGGCGCGCCGCGCGGCCCCCGCGCTCGCGGCGCGATCCATCACGCGCTCGTAGAACTTCTCGTAGATGCGGGGAACGCCCAGCAGCAGGTGCGGGCGGGTGTCGCGCAGGTCGTCGACGAGCGTGGTCAGGTCCTGGGCAAAGGCGACGACGAGGCCGGTGCGCGCCGCGAGGTAGACGATCAGCCGCGCGAAGATGTGGGCCAGCGGCAGGAACAGCAGCGTCGACTGGCCGCGTGCGAGCGGCATGCAGCCGGCCGCGCTCTCGGCGGTGAACAGCAGGTTGGCGTGGGTGATCATCACGCCCTTCGGTCGGCCCGTCGTCCCCGAGGTGTAGACCAGCGACGCCAGGTCCCCCGGCTCCACGGCGCGCCCGCGCCGCTCGATCTCGGCGTCGGCCACGCCGGCTCCGAGCGCCAGGAACTCGCTCCAGCTCAGGACTCCGGCAGCAGCGTCGCCCGGGCCGTCGAGGATCACCAGCCGCTCGAGCGACGGGACCTCCGCCCGGACGGCCCGGACTTTCTCCAGCAGCTCCGCGTTCTCGACGATCAGCAGGCACGCCGCGGAGTGCTGCAGGACGTGGGCGCAATCCGCGGCGGTGCTCGACGGGTAGATCCCGACCGTGACCGAGCCGATGCCGACGAGCGCCGTGTCGCACTGCACCCACTCCAGCCGGGTGCCGCTCAGGATCGCGACGCACGAGCCCGGCTCCACGCCGGCGGCGGCCAGGCTGCGGGCGATGTCGCGGACGGCGGCACGCTGCTCGGACCAGGTGACGTCGCACCAGTGCCCGTCGCGCTTGACGCGGAAGGCGACCTCGTCGCCGTGACTCGCCGCGACGGCCGCGAAGAACTCGTGCAGCGAGCGGGGCTCCAACCGGCCTCCGGCGCGGTGCAGCATGCGTGAAACGCGAATCCGCGGGCCCGCCGAGCCGCCGCGGCGAGCCGCCGCGACCTCGAGGGTTCGACTAAACTAGTCCGTCCCGCGACCGAAAGGCAAGGGAGGAGCGAGCCGTGGGACAGGAGGTCCGGCGCTGCACGTGGCCGGGGACGGATCCGCTGTACGTCGCCTACCACGATCGCGAGTGGGGCGTGCCCGAGCACCGCGACCGCGCGCTGCTCGAGAAGCTGATCCTCGACGGGGCTCAGGCCGGCTTGAGCTGGATCACCATCCTGCGCAAGCGCCCGGGCTACCGCCGGGCCTTCGCCCGCTTCGACGCGCGGCGGATCGCGCGCTTCGACCGGCGCAGCGTGGAGCGGCTGCTGCACGACCCGGGGATCGTGCGCAACCGCGCGAAGATCGAGGCCGCGATCGCCAACGCGCGCGCCTATCTCGAGATCCGCGCCGAGTTCGGCACGTTCGACCGCTTCTGCTGGAGCTTCGTCGGCGGCCGGCCGCGCATCAACCGCTGGCGCTCGGTGGCGGAGATCCCCGCGCAGACGGAGGAGTCGATCGCGCTCGGCAAGGAGCTGCGCCGTCGCGGCATGAACTTCGTCGGGCCGACGATCTGCTACGCCTTCATGCAAGCCGTGGGGATGGTGAACGACCACACCGTCGACTGCTTCCGCTACCGCGAGCTGGGCGGCCGGCCGCGGCGCACCGCGGCTCGCGCCGCTGCGCGGGGAGGGTGAGCTTGGAGCGCGAGCGGTCGATCCTCCGCCAGAGCACCGGCGAGTTCGCGATCGCGACGCGCGGCAGGGGGCTGTACGAGCTGACCGAGCAGGTCCAGGACTGGGTCCGGCGGGAGGGAATCGCCGAGGGGCTGCTGACGCTGCAGGTGCGCCACACCTCGGCGTCGCTGTTGATCAACGAGAACGCCGATCCCGAGGTGCGGGAGGACCTGGAGCGATTCTTCACGCGGCTCGTGCCGCCGGGCGACCGGCTGTTCCGCCACAGCGCGGAGGGCCCGGACGACATGCCGGCGCACGTGCGCGCCGCGCTGACCGCCACGACGCTGTCGATCCCCGTCTCCGGCGGCCGTCCCACGCTCGGCACCTGGCAGGGGATCTATCTCTACGAGCACCGCGACGCGCCGCACCGCCGCCGCGTCGCCGCCCACGTGCTCGGGTGCTAGGCCGGACTCCGCGGCGCGGGCGCGGCTCGTGCTCGATCGGCTCCGCCCATCCCGGCTCGCGCAGCGGAATCGGGGGGCGACGTCACGGGCAGATGGCGATCTCCGGATCCCGCGTTCCGGCCTGGCTCGCCGACCCGGAGTCGTAGGTCCGCGGCGCACCCTGCTGGATCGCCCGCACCAGGTACCAGTAGCCGTCGCCGCTGCCCGGGAGCTGGGGGTCATCGACCCCGCTCATCATGGAATCGTCCAACAGGCACGCTTCGCTCGCGACGGAGAAGTCCCCGCGACTGGCGAGCAGGTCCAGGACGCTCCCGCGGACCAGGTCGTAGCCGCTGGCCTCGGGGTTCACGTACCAGACGAGCCGCGCGCCGGCCGCGGTGCGCCGGATGAACAGGTACGGATAGAACGTGGCCTGCGCGGTACAGACACAGTACCTGGCGCCGTCGGTGGTGTCGTAGGACGCCTCGTATCCCGCACCGCCGAACGTGATCATCCCCGTGTCGTCCGCGACCGGCCGCGAGTAGGACGCCCCGATCGGTTGGCCGACGCGGGTCGCTTCGGCCCACGACCCGGACGCGGGGTCGTAGAGCGCCGTGCGCGAGAGACCATCGGAATGCTCCTCGCCGTGCACGACCATCCGAGCGCACGACCAGACCGCGCTCTGCCAGTTCTCGATGCTCGCCGGCGGAGCCGCGATCGGCGTCCACTGCTGCAGCTGTGGGTCGAAGCGATCGCCGGTGTACGGGCTCGCCCCGCCGCCCCACACCAGCATCTCGCCGCCGGACCATACCGCGGAGTGGCGCTGGCGCGGAGTGGAGGGAGGGATGGAGGTCCACGGCTGCTCCGGAGCGACGGGATCGTAGCGATAGCCGCTTCCCAGCGAGGCCGCCGACTTGGCTCCGCCGAACAGGATGACGTCGACACCGGTCCACACGGCGCTGAGGCCTTTGCGCTGTTCGACGTCCTCGAACGGAACGGCGGTCCACGAGTCCGAGGTGGGACGATACCGCCCGCCGGCACCGGAGCACGGTTCCCCGTGGCATCCGCCCAGCACGATCATCTCCTCGCCGGTCCAGACCGAGGCGAAGCTCATCCGCGGCGACGGCTGATCGAGGGTCGGGAGGGGCCGCCACCGGTCCGTCGCCGGGTCGTACGCTCCTCCGCCATCGGTCGGGAGCTTGTCCCCGCTCGAGGGATCGAACTCGGCGCCGCCCCAGATCAGCATCTCGCGACCCGTCCAAGCGGCCCCCGGCGACCAGCGGTCGGTGGGTGCGCCCGACGCCGAGATCGGGCTCCAGGAGTCGAGCGCGGGGTCGTAGCGACCGGCGTCGAGCGCGTAACCATTGATCCCGCCGGGATTCCCACCCCAGACGATCATCTCGGCGCCGGTCCAGACGGCGGCATGGTCGTGCCGGGCGGCGGGCCGGAACGGGATCGACATCGGCGTCCAGGCATCGGCGATCGGGTCGTAGTGTCCGCCGTGATTGACGCGACTCGGGCCGCTCCACCCTCCCCAGACGATGATCCGCCCGTCGCCCGACACCGCGGTGTGGCCCGACGACCAGCCGGGAGAGCCGGCGGACGACATCGCGTCCCACGCATCGGCGGCGGGGTCGTAGCGGGCGCCCGCCGGGAAGGCCAGAGTTCCGTCGTCTCCGCCCCAGATGACCACCCTCGCACCGCTCCACACTGCGCTGAACGCGATGCGTCCCGTTGGGGCGCCGCGCGTCGTCAGCGGCTGCCACGTGTCCTGGTCGGGCCGGTAGCGTCCGCCGCTGTCGAGCAGGTTCTGGCCGGCTCCGATTCCGCCCCAGACGACCATCTCCGTTCCGGTCCAGACCGCGCGGTGCGCGGCGCGGGGAGCGGGCGCCGCGCTCGGCGAGAGGGCGATCCAGCCGTCGACGGATGGGAGGTATCGGCGTCCGTCTCCCAAGGCCGTGCCGTTCTCGCCCTGGCCGCCCCACACGATCATCTGGCCCGGCGCCGCCCCCAGGCCGTTGCCGGTCCAGACGACGCTCGGGAACAGCCGCGCCGTCGGCGCGCCGACATGCTTCATCGGCGACCACGTGTTCGTGGCCGGATCGTAGCGTCGGCCGTCGTCGAGCATCGTCCCTGACGGCACGGCGATTCCGCCCCACACGAGGAGCTGCGAGCCGGTCCAGACCGAACTCGCGTAGACCCGGTCGAAGGGCTGGCCCGTGGTGCTCATCGGGGTCCAGCTGTCGCTTGCCGGGTCGTACATCCCGCCGACCGGGGTCGGCCCGGTGCCGAAGCCACCCCACACGATCATCCGTGAGCCCGTCCAGGCGGCGACGTGAGCGTGGCGCGCGGCCGGAGCTCCGACGGTCGACGTCGGAGTCCAGACATCGGTGGTCGGGTCGTAGCGCCAGCCGTCCTGCAGGGGAGAGCCGGCGTTCCCCCCCCAGATGATCATCTCGCTCCCGGTCCAGACGGCGGTGTGGTCCGAGCGCGCCAGGGGCAGGTCGGGGTCCATCCGCGACCAGGTGTCCGGCGTGCACGCGGGATCGCTCAGCTCCGGCAGCGAGGCCGCGGCGGCGGCGCGAGCGATCCCCGGATCCACGGGGAAGCGGCTACGGGCACTTGGCCACCAGCGGTCGAATGCCAGCTTGGGCCAGCTTGCGACCTCGAGCTGCGGCGCTCCTCGATCGTCCGCGACGACCCTCCACCTGAAGAGCGAGGATTCGTCCTCGTTCAACGCGCTCCAGCGGCCGCGCGGAGCGGACGCGATCGCGGGGCCGCCGGACGCGCGGGCCGAGGCTGCCCCGACGCCGGCTCCCCGGTCGCGGTCGAGAGCGATCCGCCGGACCCGGGCCGCGTCCGGCCACGACGCTTCCGCCGCGGCGCGCGTCGCGGCATGCAAGCGCGGATCGCGCGCATACATCGCGCGCAGCTTGCGCTCGGCGACGATCGGCCGCGCGAGGATCTCGGCGACCCGCAACGGGTCGTTGCCGAGGGCTTTCCACAGCTCGCGCAACGTCGCGGGAGCCTGCGTGTCGCGCGCCATGCGTGCCACTTCGGCGCGCAGCTCTTCGGCCGTGATCTCCTGCTGCCACAGCTCCCGCAGCGCGTGCGTCTTTCGCAGAGCGTCCTCGGCGCGCGACGCGCTCACGCTCGGCGGGACTGCCAGTTCGAAGGCGGGCTTCCCGCCGCGGTCGCTCGAGGTCCAGGTGCGGTGCGCCCAGTAGACACGGTCCACGGCGCGTTGCGCCTCGACCCGCTGCTCCAGGGCGAAGGTCGGCGTCGGATCCGCCGACGCTGCGCCGGCGAGAGCCAGCGACGTGAGGACCACGAGCACGAGCACGCTGCCCCGTCCGCCGCTCGTCGCGGGGGAACACGCGGACGGCGAACCAGGGACAAGCCTACCACGCTGCGGCCGGGGGGCGGCCGCGAGTCGCTCGAGCCCGGGGCCCTGGGGTCGAAAGCCCCGGTTTCGGCGGGACGGCGGCGGGCGACGACGATCCGGCCGACCCGTTAGAATGGCCCCCGGATTCCGCGAGGAGGGTCGGTCGCATGGACGAATCGTCGGCAGAGCCTCGAGCCCGCAGGCCGCTCACCTACGCGATCGTCCTCTTCACCGTCGCGCTCGCAGCGCTCTTCCTGTGGAAGGAGATCGCGCTGTACCGGCAGGACCGCAAGCACGAGACGCAGCGCGAGGCGGATCGCGCCGAGCAGGCGCTGCGCGAGAACCGCCTCCAGGATCAGGCCGCGGCCCGGGTCAGCGAGCTGCTGGAGCTGTTCTCGGTGCCGCTCGGCTGGACGATGCGGGCCGAGGCGTTGCGCGGGAACGAGGCGCAGATCGAGCAGTACATGCTCGCGCTGCTCGAGCACCGCTCCGTCCGCGGAGCGGCGCTGGTCGGGGCGGACGGCACGATCCGCGTGGCGACCGACCGCAAGCTGCAGGGCGCCGCGGCGGCCGACGTGTACGGGGACCTGCTCGACCCGGCGCAGGTCTCGCTGCGCGAGGTCGGCGACGAGCTGCGGCTGATGCTCCCGCTGCTCGGGCCCGATCGGCGGATCGGCAGCCTCGTCGTGAGCTTCTCGCGGGACGCGCTGCTCGGCGCGCGGCCCTCGTAGGAGGCGCATGGGTCGGATCGTGCTCTTCCTCCCGGCTCTGATCTCGGTGCTGCTGCTCGTGGCCGGGCGCCGGCGGCCGGGGCTGACGCCCACGGGGCGGTTCGGCGCGTGGCTGTGGCTGTTCGGCGCGCTGCTCCTGACGCGCTACGGACCCCCGCCGCTGCTGGTTCTCGGCCTCCTCGCCCAAGTGGGCGTCGCGGTCTACATCGCCGTCAAGCTGCGCTTCCTGGGCTAGGGTCCCGATTCGGGAATCCACCGGCGAGGAAGCTCTCGCGGAACTCGAGGCTCACCGCTCTTGCCGGCCCTCGACGGCGCCGGCTGCGTTGGACCTCCGCGCCATCCTTCCGTGGATTCCATCGTCGGTCCGCCTGGTCATCGCCGCCGATGACTCACCGAAATCGAGGCCGGACTTCCGACTCACGACACGAGGACCGATCGGCCCGCCGGCGGGTCAGGGGAGCGCGCCGTCGCGCGCCGGCTCGGCTCCCGGGGAACTCTGCCAGCTCCCGCAGCCGGCGGTGTAGCGCAGGAGGTAGTAGATGCCGGCCTCGACGGCGGGGAGGTCCTCCGAGGTGTCGAGTGACGAGGCACCGGTGAGCGTTCCTCCGTCGAACGTGCCATAGACGTCGACCTGGTCGAGATCGCCCCTTACGAAGTCCACGTCCGACGGCGCGGACCAGCCGAAGCCGTCCCGCCCCGCGGCCAGGATCGGCTCGGCAAAGACCAGCCTTGTCTGCTCCGGATTCGCCAGGGTCGGGCAGTTGTCGCACGCGTCGCCGTGGAGGTCCCCGTCGGCATCGGCCTGGTCGGGGTTGTGCTCGAGCGGGCAGTTGTCGGGACAGCTTCCGTCGTGATCGACGTCGACGACGTACCCGCCGCCCGTGCCGATCGGCCCGTTCTGCCCGCCCCAGACGAGCATGCGGTCCCCGGTCCACACCGCGGCGTGCCCCAAGCGGGCCGACGGCGCGTCGGTCTGCGAGACCGCGGCCCACGAGTTCGTTCCCGGGTTGTAACGCATCCCGTTGCCGAGCAGGATGGACCAGGCGTTCGTGCCGCCCCACACGACCATCTCCGCTCCGGTCCACACCGCGGTGTGCGCGTGCCGGCGATCGAACGGCGGTTGCACGGGAAGCGTCGACGAGATCGGCGACCAGGCATTCTGGCCCGGGTCGTAGCTGCGACCGTCGGCAAGGGAGAACGGTCCGGCGTCTCCGCCCCAGACGATCATCCTGTGGCCGGTCCACACCGCGGTGTGGAACCTGCGCGCTGTCGGCGCTCCCGCGGTCGCCGTCGGCGTCCAGGAGTCGCTCTCCGGATCGTAGCTCGCCCCCGTGTTGGTGAAGTCCGCCACGTCCAGCGCGGAGTACCCGCCCCAGACGATCAGCTCCTCTCCGGTCCAGACCGCGGTCGCGCCCAGCCGCGCGGGCGGGGCATCGACCAGCGAGATCGCCGACCACGTGTCGGCCGCGGGGTCGTAGCGGCCGCCGACGTTCGTCAGGTTGCCGAGCGTCCCGGTCGCGCCCCAGACGATCATTTCCTCGCCGGTCCAGACCGCGAGGAACGTCCCCGCGCCGGGTGCACCTTCCGTCGCGACCTCGTTCCACCCGTCCAGCACCGGATCGTAGCGTCCGCCCCGCGGCGGCGTGCTGCCGCCCCAGACGATCATCTCGCTCCCGCTCCAGACGGCGGCGCCTCCGCTCGGCGCGCCGACCGTCGACATCGGTGTCCAGGCGTCGAGCAGCGGATCGTACCGCTCGCCGGTGACGAGGTTGACGTTCTGGCTCCGGCCGCCCCAGACGATCATCTCGCTCCCGCTCCAGACGGTGGCCTGTCCGTTGCGTCCGACGGGCCCGCCCGGGGTGGCGTCGTCCAGGATGCCGTTGACCCAGGTGTCGTCCGGAAGGCAGCCCGAGGGAGCGGCGCCGGCCGGTGGCGCGAGCGACAGCACCACGGCGAGCACGAGCGGGACGGAGGCCGCGGCGGAACACCGTGGTCCGGACATTTCCCCCTCCGGAAGCCGGGTCAGCGGAATCCATACCCCGTTCCGATGCCCGCGTCAACTGCACCCGGGACCCGGTGCTGGGCCAACCCGAACTTTGGCCCAGTACCCGGGACCCCGGCCGCGATGGGGCCGACCGGCCGCGGATCCGATCCGGGCTGGCCTGCCGCTCGGCACACGAATCGAGGCGCCGCTCGCGCCGCAGGATGCGGTAGGCTTTCTGCCCCCCGGAGGAGAATGATCGATGCGCAGAGCCGTCGTGCTGGCCTGTCTCACCCTCGGTGCCGACCTGCTCCACGCCGGGGAGCAGCCGATCGCGGTCGAGGTCGATCTTTCCCGGGCGCCGCTTCGCGTGTTCCACGCCAGGCTCTCGATTCCCGCTCGACCGGGTCCGCTGACGCTGCTCTATCCCAAGTGGCTCCCCGGCGAGCACGGGCCGACCGGCCCGATCGCGGACCTGGCCGGCCTCGAGGTCTCGGCCGGGGGGATCCCCGTGGCCTGGCGCCGCGATCCGACCGACCTGTACGCCTTCCACGTCGAGGTGCCGGCCGGAGCGAACGTGCTCGAGGTCGAGCTGGACTTCCTCTCTCCCGCGTCCTCCGAGGGTTTCACCAGCGGCGCCTCGGCGAGCGCCAAGCTCGCCGTTTTGAGCTGGAACCAGGTCGTCCTCTATCCCGAGGACGGGCACGCCGGCGAGCTGGTCTACGCGGCGCGGCTGCGCCTCCCGGCGGGGTGGGGCTTCGGCACGGCCCTCCCGCTGCAAGCTCGCTCAGGCGCGGAGCTGGTGTTCGATCCGGTGACGCTCGTGACCCTCGTCGACTCACCCGTGCTCGCCGGCGAGTACATGCGCGACGTGGGGTTGACTCCTCCCGGCGGCGTGCCGCACCTGATGCACGTCGCGGCCGACAGCCGCGCGGCGCTCGAGTTCGAGCCGGGCCTCGAGGCGGCGTACGCGAAGCTCGTGGCGGAGGCCCTGGCGCTCTTCGGGGGACACCCCTACCGGCGCTACGACTTTCTCGTCACGCTCAGCGACCAGACGGCGCGCTTCGGCCTCGAGCACCACGAGTCGAGCGACAATCGCTCCTGGGAACGCGCGCTCGTGGATCCGGACCGCCGGCGTCTGATGGCCGGGCTGCTGCCGCACGAGCTGGTCCACGCGTGGAATGGCAAGTACCGGCGGCCGGCGACGCTGACGAACGACGACTTCGCCCGGCCCATCGACAGCTCCCTGCTCTGGGTCTACGAGGGCTTGACCACCTATCTCGGGGACGTCTTGACGGCGCGCAGCGGCCTGTGGAGCGCGGAGGAGTACCGCGACAACCTGGCGCTCGACGCGGCGGCGATGGAGCGCCGCACGGGCCGGCGCTGGCGCCCGCTGGCCGATACGGCCGTCGCCGCACAGATCCTGTTCGGGTCGCGCGCCGACGGGGCCAACTGGCGGCGGGACGTCGACTTCTACGCGGAGGGCGCGCTGATCTGGCTCGAGGCGGACGTGCTGATTCGGCAGGCGACCGCCGGCCGCCGCTCGCTCGACGACTTCTGCCGGAGCTTCTTCCACGGGAAAAGCGGGCCGCCCGAGGTGCGCCCCTACGTGCTGAGCGACGTGATCGCGGCGCTCGACGGCGTGGCGCGCCACGACTGGGCCGGCTTCTTTGCCGGGCGCCTGGACCACCCCGTGGCCGCCGCGCCCCTGGGCGGCATCGCCGCGGCGGGCTGGCGGCTCGACTACGACACCACGCCCTCGCCGCTGCTCGAGTCGACCGCGACCGTGCGCAAGACCACCGACGCGAGCCACTCCATCGGGCTCGTGCTGGACGAGAACGGGCGCGTGGTGGACAACGTCCCGGGACTCCCGGCGGAGCGGGCCGGCGTGGGGCCGGGGATGCGCGTGGTTGCGGTCAACGGCCGGAAGTACTCCTCCAAGGTGCTGCGTTCGGCGATCCGGGCGACGGCCGCGGGCCAGCCGCTCGAGCTGCTCGTCGAGAACGCGGAATACTTCGCGACCCACGCGCTGGACTACAGCGGAGGCGATCGCTTCGCGCGCCTCGTGCGCGACGAGGCCCGACCGGACCTGCTGTCGCGGATCATCGCGCCGCGCTCGGGGAGCTGACCCGCCCTCCACGCCGCGCGCCAGGTTCCGTGCGATGATCCGATCGGCCCGCCGGGAGGCCGCCGTGAGCGCTCGAGCCGGCGCTCGGCGACGGGCGCGGCCCGAACCGTCGCGGCGCCTTGCGCGCCCTGGCCATCCTGCTGCTCGCGGTCCTGGCCCCGGCGGCGGCGCTGGGGTGGGGGACGAGCAAGATGATCGCCGCGTTCCGCCGCGCCATGGATGAGCAACTCGCCGACGCACAGTCCCGCGGAAGTCGGAGGACGCCGAGCCAACTCGCCGAGGCGCTGTCCCAGACGAGCGCCGATTTCAGGAGCCTGGCCGACGTGGCGGCGGAGCATCGGTCGCGTCACGGGGCGTACCCGGCGGACGCCGAAGGGCTCTACCGAGCCTGGACGGCGATTCGTCCGGACGAAGAGGCGCCGCTCGATCCGTTCGACGGGAAATGGTATGGCTACGAGCGGGACGGCGAGCATTTCGTCCTGTACAGCACCGGCCCGGATCTCGACAGCGAACAGGACGACATCGTGTACCGCTCGGAGCACCACTGACGGGCCGGGAACCACGGGTCACCGGCGCGGCGGCAGGTCGAGACCGCCCGGTACGGAGACGTTTCTCGCGCGGACCCGGGCCGCGCGGCCCACGGCCGAGGGCGCGGGACCCGAGCGGGGTGCTCGCTACTCGTCCGGCTGCATCGACGGGTAGGCGAAATGCGTCGGGGGCGAGAACAGCTCCTTGATCGAGCGCGCGCTGACCCAGCGCAGCAGGTTGAGCGCGCTCCCCGCCTTGTCGTTGGTCCCGGAGGCGCGCCCCCCGCCGAACGGCTGCTCGCCGACGACGGCGCCCGTCGGCTTGTCGTTGATGTAGAAGTTCCCGGCGGCGTTGACCAGCGCGTCGGAGATCGCGGCGATCGCCTCCCGGTCCTGCGCGAACACGGCGCCCGTGAGCGCGTAGGGCGAGCCGCGGTCGCAGATCTCGAGCGCGCGGTCGAGCCGTGCGTCGGGGTAGACGTGGATCGTCAGCACCGGCCCGAAGATCTCCTCCCGCATCAGCTTGAGATCGGGGTCGCGGGCCAGCACGACCGTGGGCTCGATGAAGTAGCCCTTGCGGTCGCTGCCGCCGCCGCCGCAGAGGATCTCGGCGTCCTTCGCGCGCTTGGCGTGGTCGATGAAGCCCTTGATCGACTGGTACGCCTGGCGGTCGATGACCGCGCCCATGAAGTTGCGGAAGTCCAGCGGGTCGCCGACGCGGATCTCGGCGACCTGGCGCAGCAGCTCCTGCCGCACGCGGGTCCACAGCGACGCGGGGACGAAGGCGCGCGAGGCGGCGGAGCACTTCTGCCCCTGGTACTCGAAGGCGCCGCGCACGAGCGCCGTGGCCAGCGCCGCGGCGTCGGCCGAGGCGTGCGCGAAGACGAAGTCCTTCCCGCCGGTCTCGCCCACCAGGCGCGGGTAGGAGCGGTAGCGGCCGATGTTGCGGCCGACGCGGGTCCACATCGCCTGGAACACCGCGGTCGAGCCGGTGAAGTGGACGCCGGCCAGCTCCGGGCTGTCGAGCGCGGTGTCGCCGACCTCGGCGCCCGAGCCGGGGACCATGTTCACCACGCCGGGCGGCAGCCCGGCCTGCTCCAGCACGTCCATGATGAAATGCGCGGAGTAGACCGCGGACGAGGCCGGCTTCCACACCACCGTGTTGCCCATCAAGGCCGGGGCGGTCGGCAGGTTCCCGGCGATGCTCGTGAAGTTGAACGGGGTGACCGCGAACACGAAGCCCTCGAGCGGGCGGTACTCGAGACGGTTCCAGCAGCCGGGCGAGGAGTGCGGCTGCTGCGCGTAGATCTCCTGCATGAAGCGCGGGTTGAAGCGCCAGAAGTCGGCCAGCTCGCAGGCGGCGTCGATCTCGGCCTGGTGCGCGGTCTTCGACTGTCCGAGCATCGTCGCCGCGTTGAGCACCTGACGGTACGGGCCGGCAAGCAGGTCGGCCGCCTTGAGGAACACCGCCGCGCGCTGGTGCCACGGCGTGCGCGACCACGCCGCGCGGGCGTCGAGCGCGGCGCGGATCGCGCGCTCGACCTGGGGCCTGCCGCACTTGTGCCACTGGGCCAGCACGTGGCGATGGTCGTGCGGCATCGTGGCCGCGGCCACGTTCCCGCTGCGCACCTTGCGCCCGCCGATGCGCGCGGGGATCTCGATCACGCGCGCCGCCATCTCCTTCAGCCGCGCCTGGAGCTCGACGCGCTCCGGGCTGCCGGGACGGTAGTCGAGGACCGGTTCGTTGGCCGGAGGCGGCACGCTGGGAACGGCGTTGGACATGGTCGGCTCCGGGAGGGTGCCCGCGGTGACGGCGTGCGTTCCGCGCTGGTCCGTCATTCTAGCAGCGCCGCACCGCGCGAGCCGCCGAGTCGTTCGGAGCTTCCTCGGCATGAACAGGGGACGGGCGTGAGGCCCGTCCCCTGGGTCCTGCCCCGTGCCGGGCGGACGGTACTAATCGGTGCTGGACAGCGCGCTCACGACCTGCGCGGCGTGGGTGTCGGTGTTGCGCTGCATGTCCGGTAGCCGCGGGAGTTCTCCCGTGCGCACCTCTCCGGCGGCGTCGGCCTCACCGTGCGCGTCGAGCGCTGCGGAGCCGTCGAGGCGTTCGAGCTCGACCGCGGTGGGCGCCGCCTGCTTCCAGGCCCGCGCGACGAGCAGCAGCACTGCCGCCGTCACGACGACGAGCACGACCGCGCCGAAACCGCCTCCCTTCCTCATGCCGCCAATCTAGGGTCCGGGGTCGGGAGTTCGCCACCCGGCGGCGAGCGGCACCGCCCCGTACGATAATGCTCAGGGTGTCGACCCCGCGCGCGTCACCGCGCGGCCGCTTCGCGCCGAGCCCCACCGGCGACGTGCACCTGGGCAACGCCGCGAGCGCGCTCGTCGCGTGGCTCTCCGTCCGCTCGCGCGGCGGCAGCCTGGTGCTGCGCGTCGAGGACCTCGACCGCGACCGCTCGCGGAGCGAGTTCACCGGGCGGATCCTCGCAGACCTGGCCTGGCTCGGGCTCGATTGGGACGAGGGCCCGGACCGCGGCGGCCCGCATGCGCCGTACGACCAGGGCTCGCGCGCGGCCCACTACCGGGCGGCGCTCGATCGGCTGCTCGCCGGCGGCCGGCTCTACCCCTGCTTTTGCAGCCGCAAGGAGATCGCCGCCGCTGCGAGCGCGCCGCAGGAGCCCGGAGACCAGCCGTACTACCCGGGCACGTGCCGCGCGCTGGAGGCCGAGCAGTCGCGCCGCCGCATCGCTTCGGGCGAGCGGCACGCCTGGCGCTTCCGCGTCGATCCGTGCGCGCAGCCGGAGTTCGTCGACCTGGTGCGGGGGGCGTGGCGCGCGGGCGCCTGGCCCTGCGGCGACTTCGTGGTCCACCGCTCGGACGGCGTCGCGGCCTACCAGCTCGCCGTCGTCGTCGACGACGCGGCGATGGGCATCGACGAGGTCGTGCGGGGCGACGACCTGTTGCCTTCGACCCCGCGCCAGCTCCTGCTCTACGAGGCCCTCGGCTTCAGGCCTCCGGCCTTCGGGCACGTTCCGCTGTGGCTCGGGCCCGACGGGGTTCGGCTCTCCAAGCGCCATCGCGGCACGACGCTCGCGGAGCTGCGCGACGCCGGTCTCGAGGCGCCGGTCGTCGTCGGTCGGCTCGCGCACCGGCTCGGGCTCCTGCCGGCCGTGGCTCCGGCGCGCGCGGCGGATCTGGTCGCCGGGTTCGCCTGGGGCAAGATCCGGCCGGCGCCGGCGGGGATCGTCGTCGATCCGGCCGGCTGGCGTTGAGCCTCACGGCTCGGGCTGGAGCCGCGGCAGCACCGCGTCCTGCTCGGCCAGCAGGTAGGTCACGACGGCCAGCGCGGCGACGTTGCGGTCCAGGTCGCCGGGGTCGACCTTGTCCAGCGTGTCCGCCTCCGTGTGGTGGTAGTCGAAGTAGCGCTCGCCGTCCTGGCGCAGGCCGATCACCGGCACCCCGTGGCGCTTCCTCAAGGGGCCGATGTCGGCGCCTCCGCCTCCGGAGACGACGTCGGCGGCGCCGATCGTCGCCAGCCGGCGGGCGATCTCGCGCACCATCTCGACTCCGCCCTCGCCGGCGGTGACGCCGAAGCCGACGGGACGGAACCCCCCGGAGTCGCTCTCGATCGCGGCGACGTGACGCTCGGCGCCGTGGCGCTCGGCGTAATCGAGGCCGCCGCGCAGCCCGTTCTCCTCGTTGGTGAAGAGCACGGCGCGCACGGTGCGCCGCGGTGGCGCCGCGAGCCGCCGCAGCAGCCGCATCGTCTCCATCACGATCGCGCAGCCGGCGCCGTCGTCGTGGGCGCCGTGACCGACGTCCCAGGAATCGAGGTGGGCGCCGATCAGGACGATCTCGTCGGGCCGCTCCCGGCCGGGGATCTCCGCCAGCACGTTCGCGGACTCGGCGTCGTCGAGCGTCGAGCAGCCGAGGTCGAGCCGGACGCGCACGGTCTCGCCCGAGCCGATCAGCCGATGCAGCAGCTCCGCGTCCTCCGCGGCCAGCGCCGCCGCGGGGATGCGGGGAACGCTCTCGTCGTAGGCCAGCGCCCCGGTGTGGGGCAGCCGGTAGTTCGCCGTCCCGAGCGAGCGGATCAGCATGCCCACCGCTCCCAGCCGGGCCGCCCGCGAGGGACCGTCGACGCGCAGCGGTGCGAGCGAGCCGTAGCCGCTCTCCGCGTTCCAGCCCGCCTCCATCGCGCGGTTGAACAGCACGAGCTTTCCGGCCACGGCGCCGGCAGCCGCTTCGAGCTGGTCGAAGCTCGCCACCTCGATCACCTCGGCGGTCGTCCCGTCCGGGGGCGTGGCGACGCTGCCGCCGAGCGCGAGAACGGGCAAATCCCGCTCGATCGGCGCCACGATGCGGGCTCGTGCCTCCCCGCGCACCCAGTGCGGGACGCGGACCTTCTCGGTCCAGACGCGATCGAGGCCGTCGCGCTCGAACTCCGCCGCGGCCCAGGCCACGGCGCGCTCGAGCGCGTGGGAACCGCTCAGCCGGTGTCCGACGCGGTCGGTGAGGTAGGTCAGCTTGTGGTGGGCTCGACCGTCGACCATGGCCGCGCCGACGAGCCCGCCGGCGACGGCCGAAGGGTCGTCGGGGGCCCCCGGCTCCCCGGCCCCGGCCCCGATCCCGACCCCGACCCCGACCAGCAGGATCCCCGTGGCGACCGCTCGGTCCAGCATGGAGGGCCGCATTATAGGCTCCCGGCCGGCCGGCCTTGCGCGGACGGTCCGGGGCCGAGGACAATCTCCCTCCCCACCCGGAGAAGCGATGATCGTCAAGCCGTTCCGCGGGCTCCGGCCGCGCTCCGACCTGGCCGCCGGGATTCCGAGCGCGCCCTACGACGTGGTCACCACGGAGGAGGCTCGCGAGCGGGTGCGCCGGAATCCCCGCAGCTTTCTCCGCGTCGTCCGCCCCGAGGTCGACCTGGACCCCGGCACCGATCCACACGACGAGCGCGTCTACCGGACCGGTCGCGACAACTTCCGCGCGCTGATCGACGCCGGCGATCTGGTCCGGGACGCGGTTCCCGCGTACTACGCGTACCGCCTGCGTGGCGCCGGACACACGCAGACCGGCATCTTCGGCGCGGTGGCGCTCGAGGACTACCTCGAGGGGCGCATCAAGCGGCACGAGCACACGCGGCCCGACAAGGAGCTGGATCGCGCGCGGCTGATCGATGCGCTGTCCGCCCACCCCGGCCCCGTGTTCCTCGCGCATCGCCGCGATCCGCGGCTGGCGGAAGAGATCGCCGCCGCGACCGCTTCGAGCCCCGCGACGAGCCACACGGACGAGAACGGCGTCGAGCACCAGGTGTGGGTCGTGGACGAGGCCGAGCGGCGGGAGCGCATCGAACGCCTGTTCCGGGACGTCCCGGCGAGCTACATCGCGGACGGCCACCACCGCGCCGCCGCGGCGGCCCGGGTCTGTGCCGAGCGCTCGGCGCGCCTCGAGGCCGCGGGCGGTGCCGCGCCCTGGCGCTTCTTCCTCGCCGCTCATTTTCCCGGGGACGAGCTGCGAATCCTCGAGTACAACCGCGTCGTGCGCGACCTTGCCGGCCGTACGCCCGCCGAGTTCCTCGACGAGCTGCGGGCACGCGGGTTCGAGCTGAAGGCGGATCGCGCCGCGAGGCGGCCGCCGCGGCGCGGGAGCTTCGGCATGTACCTCGATCGCCGCTGGTATCTGCTCGTCCCGACCGAGCGGCCGCGCCCCGGGGATGTCGCCGCCGGGCTCGACGTCGCGGTGCTCGCAGCGACCTTGCTCGCGCCCGTGCTCGGCATCGACGACCCACGCAGCAGCCAGCGGATCGACTTCGTCGGCGGCGCCCGGGGCCCGGAGGAGCTGGAGCGGCGCGTCGATTCCGGCGCTTGGGCGGTCGCCTTCGCGCTCCATCCCACGAGTCTCGGAGACGTCATGCGAGTGGCCGACACCGGCGGGGTGATGCCGCCCAAGAGCACGTGGTTCGAGCCCAAGCTGCGCTCGGGGCTGGTCGTCCAACTGCTGGACGGCAAGGAGCTTTGAGCGCGCCGATCGAATGAAACGCGGCTCCGGGCGCTCCAACGGAGCAGGCGCGGGACGGACTGGATGCTGAAGGGCCGGAGATCGAGGGCGCGAGGCGGGGCGCGACGCGCCCTCCCGCCGCTAGGGGCCGGGACGGCGGGCCTTCTGGCCGAGCTTCATCCGCAGCGTGGGGTTCAGCCCGGGTTGCACGAGCGCTCGCCGGCGGCCGTCGGGGCTCAGGCCCTCGACGAGCCGCTCCGCCACCGCGAGCGGCGCGTTCGGGTGGCACGCGATGTGGAGCTTGAACTCGTCCGATCCGGTCCACCGGCCGTCACGAGCCAGGTGCTGCAGCGTGCGCGGGAGGAGCTGTCGCGCGCGGAGCAGGACCCGAGCCTCGGGCGGCGTGAGGTTGGGGTTACGCGCCAGCGCGTCGAGCACCTGCGGATCGGAGTCATGGAGCATGATCTCGCGCTCCCGGACGGCGCCCCGCGCGGCGACGGAGGCGCGATGCGCCACGGGGATCCGCTCCAGCGCCTCCCGGATCTGCCGGGGCTGGGCGTCCGGCGGGAGCGACTCGAGTGCGGCGGGCGAGACGCCCTCGACGACTCGAGCGACGAGCGATTCCAGGGTTTCGCGCTGGCGGTCGGTCAACTCGTCGAACGTCACGCCGAGCCGGACCTCGCCGTTCTCGTGGTCCTCGATGACGCGCGCGACCTGCCCCACGGCGGTCAGTCGCAGATCCCCCGCGACGCTCGACAGGCTGACGGTGACGAGCGGGCCGGACGAGGACGGCAGGTTGCCCGTCAGCAGCACGCCCGAGCGGCTGAGGTCGCCGGCGAGGCAGACGTAGTCGTCCCCCTCCCAGGTCAGGACCGCGGGGAGTCCTGCGAGGAAGCGGGAGGCTCCGCGCTTCGGCCTCGCGTCGGCGCCGGCGTCACTCATCAGCGCGCAGAATATAAGCCTTCTCCTGGGCGCCTTCAGCGTGATAATAGAGAGACGGCACCGGAGTGGAGGCGCCACCACGTCTCACCATGGGCCAGCCATCGACCCAATGGATCCACCCAAAAGCACCGAAAACTCCACCAATCTTGCTAAAAAAATGAAGTCTTGGCAATCTTCTGGCGCAGACATATGATGTACCACCCAAACTAACCGATTATTCTGGATGTATTTGGGTGCTTAAAAAGGTGCCGATGGTGGATCTAAAGATTCCTCTCGCCGCCGATTTCGTCACCACGATTGCCCGCCTGGACCACTTCAACGGCCAGTGGTCGATGAGCCCGGGTCTCCCGCCCGACCGGCTTTTCCGGCTCGAGGAGGCGGCCCGGATCCAGTCCGTCGCGGCGTCGTGCCGGCTGGCCGGGATACGGGTCACCGACTCCGACGTCGCCGCGCTGCTCCGCGGAGAGGCGCCCGGGCTGCGGGATTCGCCCGAGGTGCGCGGCTACGCCGCGGGCCTGGCGGTCGAGCTTTCAGGTGGCGAGCGGCTGCTGGGCGGCGACGCGCTGCGCGCGCTGCAGGCGACGATCCTCGGCGCCGTCGACCCCGTTCCCTGGCGCACCGTGCCGCTCGATCGCGAGGCCTTCGACGCCGACGGCAAGGCGACGGGGACCGTCTTCTCGACGCTCCCCCCGCGGCTCGTCGAGGGCAAGACCGACGAGCTGCTCACCTGGCTCGAGCTCGAGCTGCGCTCGGGGGAGCAGCACCCGATCCTCGTGATCGGCGTCTTCGCGCTCGGCATCCTGTCGATCAGCCCCTTCGACCGCGGAAACGGCCGCCTGTCGCGGCTGCTCGCCGGACATCTGCTGCGGCGCGCCGGCTACCACTACACGCGCTACGCCAGTCTCGAGCGGGAGGTCGAAGCGCTGCGCTGCGACTACCAGCAGGGCCTGCTGAAGTCGCAGACGCGGCTGTGGAGCGGGGAGGCCGATCTGCACCCGTGGCTCGCCTTCTTCCTCCTGACCCTCGACCGGCAGCGGGAGCGGGTCGAGGCCAAGGTCGCGCTCGAGCGCGAATCGCACGACTACCCGCCGCTGCAGCGCGCGATCCTGGAGACGGTGCGCGAGCATGGGGATGCCGACGCGGCGCTCTTGCTGCGGGCCACCGGCGCGAACCGCAACACGTTGAAGGACAACCTGCGCCGCCTGGTGCAGACGGGCGTGCTGCAGCGGTTGGGACAGCGCCGCGGCACGCGGTACCGCATGGCCACGGGGGAGCCGGCCAGACCGGGCGCCGACGGTGGCGTCGAGCGCTGACCCCCGCAGCGAGCGAGCGGATCGCGGCTGGGCACTGGCGCTGTTCGGCGCGGCGCTCGCGCTGCGCGCGGTCCACCTGGTCACGATCCGGGACTCGCCGTTCTTCTCGAACCTCTACATCGACCCGCTGTGGTACGACGAGTGGGCGCGGCACATCGCGGCCGGCCACTGGATGGGCGAGCGCCCGTTCTTCCTCGATCCGCTCTACGCCTACTTCCTCGCCGCGATCTACAGTGCGGCCGGCCCCAGCTATCTCGCGGTCGCGGCCGTCCAGAGCCTGCTCGGCGCGCTGGTCGCTCCGCTCGTGCTCCTGGCGGCGCGGCCCTGGTTCGGGTCGGCGGTCGCGCGAGCGGCGGGAGCGGTCGCCGCCTGCTACCTCCCCGCGGTCTTCTCCGGCGGCGTGCTGATGAAGCCGGCGCTGTCGACGTTCCTGTCGGCGCTGGCGCTGTGGCTCTTGTCTCGCGGGCTCGCCGGGGCCGGCCGCGCGTGGTGGCCGCTCGCCGGAGTGACGACCGCCCTGGCCTGCCTCACGCGCGGCAACCTGGTGTTGCTGCTCCTGCCGCTCGCCGCCTGGATCCTGGCTCGGGCCGACGCCGCCGACGTCGAGCGCGGGCTGGGCGGGCTCGCCGGGCGGGTGCGGCGGCCGGCGCGCCGGCGCGAGTGCGGCGGTTTCTTGCTGGGTGCGGCCGTGGTGCTCGCGCTTCCGGCGGCCCACAACTACGCCGCCAGCGGCGAGTTCGTCCTGACCACGGCCAACGCCGGTGCGAACTTCTTCATCGGCAACAACCCGGCGAACCGGTCGGGGGAGTACCAGCAGCTCCCGTTCATCCGCCCCAATCCGAAGTACGAACAGCAGGACTTCGACCGCGAGGCGGAGCGGCGCGCCGGCCGTCCCCTGACCGACCGCGAGACGTCCGCCTTCTGGTTCGGGGAGAGCTGGCGATGGATCCGCGCGCATCCGGCGGACTGGCTCGCGGTGGTGGGTCGCAAGCTGCGGAGTCTGTGGGGAGCGTTCGAGACGCCGGACAGCCTCGATTACTACCTGTACCGTGAGACGGCGCCGGTCCTGCGGCTGCCGCTGCCCGGCTTCGGGCTGCTCGGCCCGCTGGCGCTGCTCGGCCTCGCGCTGGCGCTCCCGCGCCGCGGCTGGCCGCGGCTGCTCGTGCACTTCGTCGCCGCCTACTCGATCACGATCGTCGCGTTCTTCGTCTTTTCGCGGTTCCGCATGGTCATCACCCCCGCGCTGCACGTGCTCGCCGCCTTCGCCGCGCTCGAGCTGGCGCGCCGCTGGAGCGCGGCGCGCGCCGGCGGGCGCGACCGGCTCGCGGCGGCGGTCGGGCCGACGGCGCTGCTGCTGGTCTTCTTCCTGTTCGTCAACGTACCGGTCCGGGCGCGCACCGACACTTGGTCGTATCGCGTGGCCGACGCGCTGCGGCTCCCGGCCGTGCCGGAGACATCGGCGCTCGGGCACTTCAATCTCGGGGTCGTCTACGCCGCGCGGGCGAAGGAAGCGGGGCACGAAGGCGAATCGCAACGGCTGCTCGCCCTGGCCGAGGCCGAGCTGCGCCGCTCGCTGGCGCTCGCGGGGGAGCCGCGGCAGGCGCGGAAGTACGTCGAGCTGGGCAAGGTGCTGGCGCGACAGCAGCGGACCGCGGAGGCGATCGAGGTCTACGGGCAGGCGGCCGAGATCGAGCCCGGCAACTGGCGCACCCACCACGCGCTGGGCCTGCTGTACCGCCGGCAAGGCGAGGAGGCGGCGGCCGTCGCGGCCTTCCGCCGCGCGCTCGAGATCGCGCCCGGGCAAGCCGCCAGTGCCGCGGCGCTGGCCGAGGGCGACAAGGAATCCGAGCCGGCACCGAGCCCGGAGTGAGCAACCGGTCTCGGTCTCCCGCCGCCGCGCTGCCCCCGCCGCCGCGCCAACGAGGTGGCCGACGTCGGGTTGGCCAAGCCGCCGACGCGGTCGCCGCGAGCGGCGGCTCGACCGCTGCGGCACCGTGACGTCCGTGCCGCGAATCTCTCGGCGTGCTGCATCCTGGCGAAGGCGCCGGGCCCCGCGCTGTGGGTCAGGCCCGACAGCCTGCCGGCCAGCGCCTGGCCGTACGCGGCCGGGTCCTTGGGCCGAGGCCGTGGCCGGGTCCATGGTTCCGCCGCGATGACCCGTGGTAGGCTCGGGCCGAACAGCGCGAAGCTCGACCGTCGCGTCGCGCTCATCGCGCGAGCTGCCGCGCTCTCGCCGCGATGGGGCCGCCGGCAAGGGGGTAGCACGGCGTGTCGCTCCTCGGAACTCGCGTGGGGAACATCCGTGTCCTCGAGCGGATCGGTGCCGGCGGGATGGGCGAGGTCTACGTCGGGGTCGACGAGGCGCTGCAACGCAAGGTCGCGCTGAAGGCGATCCGCGGCGAGCATCGACTCCAAGCCACGGCCCGCGCCCGATTCCTGCGCGAGGCGCGGATCCTCTCCCGGCTCGAGCATCCCAACATCTGCCGCATCTACGACTACGTCGAGCACGGCGCCGCCGAGTTCCTGGTGCTCGAGCTGATCGACGGAGTCAACCTCGGTCGGGCGATCCGGGAAGGCATCGATTCGAAGCGCAAACTGCGCATCGCGATCGACATCGCCGGGGTCCTGGCCGCCGCGCACGCGGCCGGCGTCGTCCACCGCGACCTCAAGCCCGACAACGTGATGCTGACCCGCGACGGACAGGTCAAGGTGCTGGACTTCGGCCTGGCTCGCGCGGCGGCGGAGGAGGTCGAGACCGGGGATGCGGACACGGAGCCGCCCCCGGGTCCGCCGGCCGCCGTCGCCGCCGCCACGGCTCCGGCGCCAGGAACGATCGCCGGGCCGACGGTCGACCCCGGCGCCGCTGCGACCGTGGCGTCCGGGGAGGCGTTTCGCACCGCGATCGGCGGGATGGTCGGCACGCCCGCGTTCATGAGCCCGGAGCAGGCGCGGGGCGCGGCCGTGACGACGGCGAGCGACATGTACTCGTTCGGGCTACTGCTCCAGACGCTGTACGGCGGGCGGCTGCCCTACGACACCGGCCTCGACGCTGGCGCGCTGCTCGCGAAGGTCCGCGCGGGGGAGACGCTGCCGGCGGAGAACGTGGGGCGCGATCTCGCAGCGTTGATCGCGCGGCTCAAGGCCCTCGCGCCGTCGGCGCGCGCGACCGCCGTCGAAGCGCGGGAACGGCTCGTGTGGATCCGCGACAAGCCGCGCCGCCGCGCGCGGGGTCTGACCGCGGCGGCACTCGTCGTGCTCGCCGCCCTGGCCGGGCTGAAGTACACGCTCGACCTGCGGCGCGAACGGGCGATCGCCGACCTGCGGCGCGAGCAGGCCGAGGACTTGATCGGCTTCATGCTCGGCGACGTGCGGGCCAAGCTCGAGCCGCTCGGCCGGCTCGACCTGTTGGAGGACGTCGGGGACAAGGCGATCGCCTACTTCGCCTCCGTCCCCGAGAGCGAGCTGTCCGAGCGGGAGCGGGCGCGACGCGCGATGGCGCTGTACCAGATCGGCGACGTGCGCATCAAGCGGGGCGACCTCACCGCCGCGATGCCGGCGTTCGAGCAGGCGCTGGCGCTCGGCCGCAGGCTGATCGCGCGCGACGCCGGGAACCTCGAGTGGCTCGAGACGCTGGCGCTCGCCCATTTCTGGGTCGGCAACGGCCACTGGAACGCGGGGAACCTGGCCGCGGCGCTCGAGCAGTTCGAGGCCAACCTCGAGCTGGCGAAGCGGCTCGCCGACGCCCGGCCGGCGGACCTCGACCTGCGCATGGAGGTCGCGAACGGGGAAGGCAACGTCGGCTCCGTGCTGCACGCGATGCGCGAGCTGGGCCGCGCCCGCGAACACCTGCTGGCGTCGAAGCGCATCGTCGAGGACCTGCTCTCGGCCGACCCGGCGCGCGACGATTGGCGCTTCAGGCTGGCGACGACCAGCCTCCAGTTGGGGCGCATCCGCGAGTCACTCGGAGAGCTGCGCGAAGCGCACGAACACTACCGGGCCGATCTCGCGATCATGCTCGAGCTGACCGCGCGGGATCCCGAGCGCCCGGACTGGGTCGAGCAGCTCGTGGTCGCGTACAACCACGTCGGCACCGCCCTCGAGCGGCTCGGCCAGCTCGACCGGTCGCTCGAGCAGCACGCGGAGAGCGTGCGGATCGCGGAGGGTCTGGCCGCGAGGGACGCGGCCAACTCGTGGTGGGCCGGCATCCTCGCCATCGCGCGGCGCAACCTCGGCTGGCTGCGCCATCTGGGCGGCGACGCGGAAGGGGCGACCTCCGACCTGCGCTCGGCGGCGGCGGCGCTCGCCGATCTCGCGCTGCGCGACCCGGCGCGGCGACAGTGGCGGGAGGAGCACGCCCTGGCACTGCTCGGAATGGGCAGCGTTCTGCTCGGCACCCGCGACACGGACGGCGCGCTCGCCGCCGTCGAGCAGGCGCGCGCCGCGCTCGAGCCCGCGAGCGCGGAGGAATCGCAAGACCCACGAGCGCGACGCATCCTGGCCGAGTGCGAGCTGCTGCACGGCCGGGTCCTGGCGCAGCGCGGCGATCGCGAGGCGGCCTCCGCCGCCTGGGAGCGTGCCCGTGCCGCGATCGAGCCCGTCGCCCGCGGCTCGAGCGACGGCTCCTTGCTCGCGCCGCTCGCTCGCGCGCTCCTGCGCCTCGGCCGGGACGCCGACGCGGAGCCGCTCCTGGCGATCCTGCAGCGGCAGGGCTACGTCGATCCTCGACTCGGGTCCTGAGGGCTCCGCGGCACGGGGGAGCGGCGGAAAAGGCTTGACACGGCGGGCTCCGTTCCCGCAGAATCCGGGGGACGGGCACGGGTGCGCTGATCGAGGGCGGGGGTCGCCCTCACGAACCGAAAGGAGGAATCCGATGGCGATCGACATCAATCTCGACTGGTCCGGGGGCGTGCACTCTCGGCCGACCGTCACGAACGCGACGGACCAGAACAACAGCATCCCGGCGAGCCAGACCTCGTTGCAGTGGGACCTGACGCCGGCCCAGGACGGCGTGTACATCACGGGCGTGAAGTTCTACGCGACCGAGTCGGACAAGAACAACAAGCGCAACGCGGTCACGCCGGCCTATCTCAACCTGCCGGGCGGCCACGTCGGCGACGATCCCACCACGTGGAAGATCGACTTCGTCGCCGGCAGCGGACCGCGATTGCAGGCCCAACTGTGGTACGACGTCCAGTTCGCCGACAACGACTTCGGCGATCTCGACTGGGACCCGGTGCTGACGATCTCGCCGCGCTGACTCCGAGTCGACCGCGGTGCTGGCCGCCGCTGATTCCGGTCTGGCGTTCGTCCAGGGCATCCATAGGTGAAGCATGACAAACCGGCTCTTTGCTCCGGGTGGCGAGTCCTACCTCTCTCCCGGGACGCTCGAGAAGGGGTGTTCCGTCAGCTTCCATCCCCTGCCCGGAGGCTGAAGACCGCGACAGCATCGCGCCGGCTGGGCGGCCGGAAGAAGGCGACGCCAAAACGCGCTCACGCGCACTTCACCGAGCGGCCCCGGAGTCGCGGGTGGTGACGCTTACGCGCCGAAGTCGAGGTCCTCGGGGAACGAATCCTGCTCCGAGGGCGGCGGCACCGGGGGCGAGCGCGAGGGGAGACCGAGGTATTCGAGAATCGCGACGGTCGTTGCGGGCGGGTGGGTCCCAAGCGCGCTGTACCGAACGTTGCGCTCGACCAACCCGATCGAGAACCTGGTCGGCAACGTGAAGGTCGTGGCAAGAGACGGCGAAGAAGACATGTGTATGCGCGTCGCCACTCCAACAGGCGGTTTCGCCTTACTTACGATTGACGCACGCATTCGAGTCTCGTAGTACAAACCAATCTAAAGGGGGAGCATTGGGGAGCATGATCTCCGGATGTTATGTGCGCACACGCAAATCGAGCATGTTGAAGCTCGCGCTTGTCCTGCTTGCCGTCGGTGTTCTCGTGATGGCCGGCGGCACAGCTGCATCGAACATGGGTTTCAAGGTGGTGTGCGAGCTCAAGGGGGTCGGACCGCAATCGAACTCAGGTACGAGTTTCATCGGTCTGCCCTACTTCCCCAAGGAGGGCATCGCGACCGCGCGCGATCTCTTTGTCGATATCGGCGGTTCGATCCAGGCGATCACACGGCACAACAAGAGCCAGGACAACTGGATAGTGTACACGTACGGTGGTGGGCACGTTCCGCCCAATGGGTGGAGTCTCGTCCCAGGTGAGGGTCTGATTGTCAAGGTCGGAAGCGATCTCAGCTACACGATCATCGGAAGCCACGACGACAGCGCTGTTGTGAATCTCACCGGGTACGCCCCGGGGATCAGCGCGAACGGCATGAATCTGGTCGCCGTGCCCTATCACACCACTGCCGCGAACGCGCGTGAGCTCTTCGACGAAATCGGCGGCTCGATCCAGCTGATCAGCCGGCACCGAAAGGACGACGACGCCTACGACGTCTACACGTACGGCGGCGGGAGTCTACCGCCCGATGGGTGGGACCTCCGGCGCGGAGAATCCTACTTCATCAAGGTCGGTTCCAACATGAGCTGGCACCCCTTGCATTACTAGCGCGGTCGCGAGGGCAAGACCTGTTGTGACTCTCTTGCGGGAGGCTTCCTTGTCCAAACATGGCCCGTCCGCACGCTCGTCCCATCGGTCGCCGTTTGCTCTGTGCATGCTGTTGATCGCGCCCCTTCTCGCGTTCGCGCAAGGCACCGAGTACAGCCAGCCCGCCTTCGACCCGGATCATCACGGCAACTCCTTCATGCCGGTGGAGACGATCGATACGTTCTCCGGTGCGCTGATGCTCTCGTACACCGACATCGTCTTGCCGGGCCCCAATGGTTTCGACCTCGAGATCGTCCGCTGGTACAACAGCAAGATCAATCGCTGGGACCCGAGCTGCACCATCCGCCAGCGTGAGAAGACGTCGTTGGGCGTCGGCTGGCAGATGCACATGGGGAGGCTGTGGGACAACCCCGTGACGACCCAGCCGCGCCCGGCGTACAGGCTGGAGCTCCCGGGCGGGCGCCAGGAGGCGTTCTACGGCGACAACGTGCTCAACATTCCCAACGCCACCTGGGTCTCTTCCGGCGGCTGGAGTCTGCGAGACGCGGCCTGCGTCGGAGCTCCCGGAACCTGCAAGGTGGCGACCTCGCCCGCGGGGATCGAATACCACTTTCCCACCTCGTTCGACTACCGGATGGACCCGGACGACTCGTTCCTCTACGTGCGGACGATCCGTGATCCGATCGACAACCGCATCACGGTCACCTACGACTATTCGTGCAACTGCAACCAGGCTTACATCGATACCGTGACCGATACGTTCGGCCGGGTCGTGAAGTTTCATTACGTCGACGCGGAGAACGTCCCGGGGACTTGCTCCTTCGACAACGCGTCGTGCTTTTCGGATGCCGACTGCCAGGACTACTGCGCGGACGAGTTCGTTCCTTGCAGCTTCGACACTCAGTGCGGCAACTTCATCTGCTCGGACGACGGGAGCCCCTGCACGACCGCGGCCAACTGTGACCGCAACTGCTCGAACAACAACAACCCGTGCGCTACGGACGCCCAGTGCGGAGGAAGCACCTGTGTCGGTGGTCCGGACAACGGTGATCCCTGCAGCGGCAGTGCAGATTGCGGGGGCACTTGTCTCGGCGGAGGTAACCCCGGAGCCTCGTGTACATCTTCCAGCAACTGCACGGGCCTTTGTCAGGGTGGGTTCGACGCCGGAGATCCCTGCACCTCGGACGCGTGGTGTGACGGCATCTGCCTGGGTGGTGGAAACGCGGGCGCGGAATGCAGTTCGGCCGACGCCTGCTACGGGATCTGCCAAGGCGGAGATGACGCTGGAGACCCCTGCGACTTCAGCGGCGACTGCGACGGAATCTGCCAGGGCGGAGGAAACCCGGGAACGCCGTGCACGTCCTCTTCGACTTGTACCGACATCTGTCAGGGCGGCTCCAATCCTGGAGCCGCCTGCACGTCGGACGCCAGCTGTAACGGGATCTGCCAGGCGGGATCCAATCCCGGCGATCCCTGCACCCAGAACTCGCAGTGCGGAGGGATCTGTCAAGGAGGACAGAATCAGGGCGACGACTGTATCAACAATGGCCAGTGCCACAGCGTCTGCTCGAACAGCCTCTCGCCTTGCAACAACAACTCTCAGTGCATCCCGCCGGGCGTCTGCAACATTGGCCAATGCGTGCTCGGTGCGTGCGCGAAGGGGACGTGCAATCAGGGCATCTGCAATTCCGGGACCTGCAGTCAGGGAGTCTGTAGTGATGGCGACTGCGTAAAGGGAACCTGCATCAAGGGCACGTGCCCACCCGCCCCCGTGTGCCTCCCCCAACCCGGTTGCATCTCAACGGGCGACTGCGTCGAGGCGATCTGCACCAGCACGGCTCTTCGCAGCCTGGACAAGATCACTCTGGAGTGGGTCACCGGCACGGTCACCTATCAGTACTACGTGGACGAGACCCAGATCGACAGTCCCGTCCTCCAGTCATTCCAGACGCCAACCGGTCTGACTACGACGTACGACCACACCCCTGCGCCGGGCGATCAGGGCTTCGACCTGGAGCTGAAGAAGATCACCCTCGCCACCGGGGGCATGATCGAGTACGCGTACGTGGATCACCAGTTCTACACGCCACTCCACGCCACCGGTCAGGGCATGGAGTGCACCAGAGTCGTGACCGAGAAGAAGATCGGCAACGACGTCTGGACCTACGACTATCCGACGGGCCACCCCACGGACAAGACGACGGTGGTCATTGATCCGCTGGGACACCGTCGAGAGTACACCTACGCTCGATACAGCAATAACGGCCCCGACAAGCTGTGGCGAGTCGGACTGCTGGAGTCGATGCGGGTCAAGGAAGGCTCAACGGTCCTGCTCGAGGAGCAATACACCTACGAGCCGTTCCAGTACTCGTTCGACAACGCTGCGCCGTATCCCCATTTCGAGTTCGCTCAAGTCTCGCGCATGGTCGAAAGGAGGGTCACCCATCGTTCGCTGAAGACGCAGCGGACGATCTGGAGCGGCCACGACTATTACAACAACGTCGGTTTCGTCGAGGAGCACGGATTCGACGACGTCCTCTATCGCAAGACGGAGTACGCCTACGAGCACTCGAACGGTGACAGCGACGACGCGACCTTCGCCGCAGCACACATCGTCGACCGCGTCAGCTCGGTCGTGACCAAGAGCGCCGCCGGAGTGAAGCGAGCCGAGACGAAGATCGAGTACGACGCGAACAGCACGGGAGGCAACGCATTCGGCAACCCGGACAACGAGCAGCGATGGACAGGCTCGGCCTACATGACGATGAGCTACGAGTACGACACTCACGGCCAGCCATCGCGAATCACGCTGTCCGGAGGGGGCGTAACGCGGATCACGGATCTGCTCCACGAGTACGGTTCCCTTTCCCGTGTCCAGACCAACGGGAAGGTCATCCTCGATCGCACGATCGACGAGAACTCTAGCTTGATCGTCGGCGAACGGAACGCGCAGAACGCCCTGACATCGTTCAATTACGATGGCTGGGGACAGCTGACGACGATCGATCCGCCGCTGGGGGACACGACCAGCATCGTCTACGAGGCTCAGGTCGTGACCGTCACGAAGGGTCCAGGGGAATCGCAGTACACGTACGACGATTTCGGTCGCCTCGTGACGACGCGCACGCGGCTCAACGCCGGAGTCTACGCCTACAAAAAGCTCGACTACGACGTTGTCGGCAATGTCGAGCGCCAGTACGAAGCCTCGACCCTTTCCAACTCCACGCCGGCTACCGTCTACAGCTACGACGCGATGGGGCGAATCACGAGCGCGAACCGAGTCGATGGGACAACATCCCTGACCTACGGCGCCGACACCACCACCATCAACGACGGCGTCCTCACGCGAGTCATCACCCGCGATGCGTTCGGCCGGATCAAGAGCGTCCAGGAGGCAGGCGACACGACCTCCTATGGTTACGACGAGCTGGACAACCTGACGAGCGTCGATCATCCGGGAAGCACCTCGAATCGGACCTTCGTCTACAACGCAATGGGGTGGCTCGAGTCCGAGACGCATCCCGAATCAGGCACAACGACTCACCATTATAACGGCGTCGGCGACGTTGATTGGAAGCAGGACGCCGACGGCGACGTGATCTTCTTCGAGTACGACACACAAGGTCGCATGACCCGGATCAATCGGCCTTCGCCCGAAGTCGATGTGTACTTCTACTACGACGGTCAGACCGTGCCCGGTCACACCGCGACCTACAGCAACGGGATCGACGAGTTGACGGGGATGACGGACGAGACGGGGAGCACCGTCTGGGCCGACCGGGATGTGCTGGGGCGTGCGATCCGCACCGAGAAGAAGCTTGAAGGGGTCATCTACGAAACGGAATACGAGTTCGACACGCATGGCAATCTGGCGTCGATCGACTACCCGGCAGCGCCGCAGGCGTCGCGGACCAGCGTCGACTACACCTACAACCACGCGAATCTGGTCGATACCATTACGCTGAACGGCACGAGCCCGCTGGTCAACTCCATTCTCTATAACCCAGAGTTACAGCCCGCGACGATCGAGCTCGGCAATGACGTGACGATTCACATTCCGACGAGTCCAGCCCTGCGCAACCGCCCCGATTGGATCTTCACCGTAGGCGTAACTCTCAACGGGAGCGACGCCGATCTCGAACTGGACTATTCCTACAACAGCCGCGGCCAGGTGTCGGGCATCATCACCAATGGGCGAAGCGATACGTACACCTATCACCCGAAGGGCTACCTCAACCGGGTGACGTACGGAGGTCAGGGCTACGTCGATCACAGCTACGATCAGAACGGCAACATGACGCAACGCTATAGTCCAGCGTTCCCGGCGCAGCAGTTCACGCGAGTTTACGCGGACAAGAACCGTATCATTGGAGGGTTTGTCTACTCAGGATCGGGTAACCCGACTGTGGCATCGGGTCATGCTTATACCTACACGCCGGACAACAGGCTCCGGTCGGTGGACGGGACCGTCAACTACGCCTACGACGGCGAGGGCCGCTTGGTGAAGACTGCGATTCCCGGCCAGAACAAGCGGTTCGTCGACCTCCACGAGGACGTGCTAGGTCGCCTGACGCGCTTCACGGGAGGGACAACCGGCAGCCTCCAACCCGAACGTGACTGGATCTACGCCGCGGGAATGCTGATCGCGACCGTCGATCACGGGAGCCCCACGGACCAGACGGGCAATCTCCACCTGCGAGAGACATCGAATCAGGCTGAGCTCTTCTGGTCGGGCACGGCCCAGACGTGCCCGCTCCGGTACAAGGTGGACCGGGCGGCCAACACACTCCCGGGGAACTTCGTGACGCTGACCGATCCACCGATCTCCGGGAATTCGTACGTGGACACCGGCGTACTGGGTAACAACAACGACTACTTCTATCTGGTCGAGTCCCAAGAGCCGGCCGTTTGCTGGTACGTCTCGGATCACCGTGGTTCGACGCGCCTCGTGCTGGACGGCCAAGGCGAGGTGCTGGCCAGCTACGAATACTTCCCCTTCGCGGGGATCAAGCAAGGGTCGAGTTGCGGCGAGCTTGAAGGCGTCTACCAGAACATGCACCGCGACCCTGTCGTCGACCTCTACGACTTTGGGGCCCGGCATTACGGCCAGGCCTTCGCGCGGTTCCTGACTCCTGACACCGTGCTGCCGGACCAGCTCATGCCATCGCTCTGGAACCTGTACGCCTATGCCGGGAATGATCCGATCAATCTTCTCGACGTCGACGGCTTCGCTGTCACCACGGCGCATGGTGGAGTCAACCACTTGCGCGACATCGATCTCGGTTCGGACGGTCGTGGCTGGCGGAACATCGCAGAAATCGCGATCAACACAGTCGCCGGGTCGGTTTCCGACTACACCTCGTACGACACGATCGTGGATGGGGTCGCCTTGGCCGGCAACAGCGAATACTCCACGTCAGAGAGGATCTGGGGGGCTACGAAGGCTGTTGTCGCCGGACTGTCCACCTTCGGTGGCGGTGGTCCCCTGAACGCCTTGAAAGGCTCTGGTACGTCCTTGGTCACGGGCGCCGTGAAGCTCGCCGACGAGGCAGCAGATGCCGCAAAAGCCCTCCGCAGGCTTGGCTCAGGTGCGGCAAATGCGCTTCCCGAGGGCACGGTTGCCGCAAGGGGGGCAACGAGGCTTGCGGATGATGCAGCCAACGTTGGACGACGAGCGCCTGATTTTGTGGTGACGCCGAGAGGCGAAGCTATTCCGGTTCCCACTGGCGCGACCGGACCATATCCAACCCGGGGACCCGGGTTCCAGTACACAGGCGGTGCAGGCGGGCCGGGTCTCGATCCGGCAGTGTCGAATGTACGGATCATGGACCCGACATCGCGGTATCCGGGCGGCTACGTGAACTACAGCAACGCAAGCGTGCCGCCTCAGAGCGTCAACCCGTTCACCGGGCAGACCATTGCGCCGAGCGATCCGATGTGGCACATCCCGCTGCAACCATAGCGAACGAGGGACACCGATGTCGGCGACAGACACTGCATGGGCGGAGGAAGTTCTCCAAGAGATCGTGGGCAGGCAGCTCGGTTCGGTGGAGTTTGTACAGGACTACGTACAACTCAAGTTCGACGGCCCAGGCTTGACCGCCATCACGCAGCCAACTGTTGAGGTGAGCGGTCGGGAGTTCAGATGGAGCGAGCCGGGCTTTCGCGATGCGCTCTGCGGGCGCATCACGCGGAAGGTCGTATCGGCTCGAGTACTTCCCGAGGACTCGGTGCGCATCACGTTCGACGACGGGGCAATCGTGAAGGTTTCGCTTCGGAAGGACGACTACCGAGCCGCTGAGGCCGTCAAGTTTGACGTCACGCCCGCGACGTGGTGGGTACTCTGAGCCAAAGTGGGACGAAACCGGACTTCTACCTGGCCTCCTCGGAAGGCTACGAGATGGAGGAGCCACGTCGCGGCTTCGCGGTTCGACGGCTGCGCGGCGACAGCCGGGACGACTACCTGTTGGTCCGCATCGAGCCACCGGTGATCGGTCAGCCTTTTGGCTTGGGTGATCGCGACATCGATCACGTGGTCTTGGCGACGCGCCACGCGGGAGAGTCGCTCTTTCCCATCCAACGCTGGCCGGTCTTCGTCCATGTGGCACGGCCTCTCGTACCGATCGAGGGGCGAGGCGTGCTTCACGACGATGAGATGGAGTCGATCGCCTGGGCTGAGATCTACGAGACGGAGGACGCGGCGCGCGCCAAAGCTCTGTGAGCCGCTGTGGCTACGAAGGAGGCTGCTTCCGCGCACGCGAATCTGATCTTGGGACCGACGTGGCCCTCCGCGCTGACGCGCTCCGGGACCACGCGGCCCAAGAGAGCGATTCGCGAGACGCGGCCCCCCGGGGCACGCCGCGCGCCGGCCGCCGACGAGCGCTTCTGCTGAACCGTGATCGCCGAGCCGGGCGGCCGTCACGCGCCGTGCACGGGGGTCGCAGCGCGTTTGCGCTGCCCCCCTTGCGCCGCCCTCCGCTGCGCTGCGGGCCGCCCCCCGGCGGGCCGCCGGGGGGCTCGGCGCTTCCGCCGTGCTCGTGGTCGGCGCCATGCTCGCAGGCGACTGCGAGCGCTCTCGCGATGTCGAGGGTGAGATCAGCCCCGAGATCCCCGTCGCCCGGCCCCTACCGCGGGTGAGGGTCCGGTCGCCGGGGATCTCTCGTCGTCTTCGATCAACGTGGTCAGGAAGACGGTGCTGGTCGCGGACGTCGTGCTCGACCGCGGGCGCTGACCCGGGCCCGCAGCGGCCTGTGGTGGCGCTGGCGCGCCGCCTTCGGCCGCCACGGCCCCGTCGACACGGCCGCCGGCGACTAAGGGAAGAAACTCGTGGGCGCTCGCGAGATGCGTTGCGACGGGGCAACGGATACGCCGTGGTAGCATCGCGCGCGAGCACCACGGGCGTCGAGCGCGACGCGGCAACGGAGCATCACGGTGCCAGACAAGATCAACGGTTACGAGATCCTGAACGCGATCGGCTCGGGCGCCTTCGGCCGGACGTACCGCGTCCGCAAGGGCGGCCAGGTCTACGCGATGAAGGTGCTGAAGCCCGAGGCGATCCGCGACGACGTCGACCGCAAGCGGTTCCAACGGGAGTGCCGGGCGCTGCAGAAGATCACGAGCGAGCACGTGGTGTCCTACCACGACCACGGCGTCTTCGAGCAGGACGGTGTCGAGACCTACTACGTCGTGATGGGTTTCGTCGAGGGCAGTGACCTCCAGCGCCGCCTGCGGGGCAAGACTTTCCCGCTTCCCGAGGCCGAGATCCGGTCGATGCTCGACCAGATCCTGCGAGGCCTGGCCGACATCCACGAGCAGCGGATCATCCACCGCGACCTCAAGCCGGCCAACATCTTCGTGACCAAGGACGGCACGGTGAAGATCGTGGATTTCGGCCTCGTGAAGATGATCGACTACACGACGCTGACGATGACGGGTGCTGCGGTGGGGACGCCGCTGTACATGTCGCCCGAGGAGATGCAGGGCAAGGAGATCGACCACCGGAGCGATCTCTACTCCTTCGGCGTGCTGCTGTACCACTTGCTGACGGGGACGTTTCCCTTCACGGCGGACAACCCGATGCAGCTCATGCACCGGGTGACGCAGGAGCCGCCGCGGCGGCCGACCGAGCACAAGCCGGACATCTCGAACCGTCTGGAGAACCTGGTGCTGCGGCTTTTGGAGCAGGAGCCGTACCTGCGCCCGTCGAACGCGGGCGAGGTGGCGGAGCTACTGGAGCGCACGCCGTTTTTCCGCGTGGACGAGGCGCCGCCGGTCGCGGCCGCGGCGTGGGGCTTCGACCGGCGGATGTGTTTCATTCGGCTCTTGCACAACGAGAAGGGCGTGATCGAGCGCTTCCTCGAGCGCCAGGCGGTCGACGGCGTGGTCTTCCAGGCGAACTACATCCCGCGCTACGAGGGTCACCTCGAGGTGCTGCGGGCGCGCGGGGTGCCGTACCTCTTCGATCCGAGCACGAACCGTCTGGCCTACTCGAAATTCAGCGAGACGCAGGGTTTGCGCGAGCTGCCGTACGTCTTCGACAAGATGAACCGGCTGACGCCGGCGAAGCTGCGGGCGATCGCCGAGATCCGGCGCTACGTGAAGGAGGTCCTCGACTGGCAGATTCGCCACGGCTGCACGTACCTGGTGGCGCCGTTTCACTTCGCGAAGACGCTGACCTCGGAGTGGATGGAGGTGGACCTGAAGCTGATCTCCGAGGCACGGGAGTACCTGGCGTCGAAGGGGCGGGAGGAGAAGCTCTTCGCCGCGGTGTGCACGAACGTCGAGGACCTGACGGACGAGGAGAACCGCAAGCTCCTGGTCAACCGCTACTCGAAGCACCCGGTGGACGGCTACCTCTTCTACATCGACCTGGTGCAGGAGCAGATGAGCGTGCCGGGGCAGCTCTACAGCTACCTGAGCATGCTCGTGGACTTCAAGGCGCTGGGGAAGCCGCTGGTCGCCTGCCGCGTGGGCAGCCTGGGCCTCGGGGTCGTGTCGCTGGGGATCGACGCCTTCGAGACGGGGATCGCTTCGCTGAGCTTCTTCTCGGAGAAGACGTTGCTCGAGGACCGGCCGACGGGCTACACGATGCAGGTCAAGTACTACGTGCCCGAGCTGCTGGCGAACCTCCAGCTCGAGATGGCGCTCGACATCCTGGGCTCCGGGCAGTACGACGGCTTGATCTGCCGCTGTCCATACTGCGGCGGTCGGACGGACGACAGCCTGCGCCGGGTCGCGAAGGAGCACTTCCTGTGGCATCGCGTGCGGGAGATGGAGGCGATCAACCGCCTGGGCGAGGGCGATCGGCTCGACGCCTTCCTGAAGAAGGCCGACGGGGCGCACAAGCTCGCCGCCGAGATCCGGCGCAAGCTGGGCGTGGCGGTCCCGAGCCAGCACTTCAAGACCTGGCTCGAGGTCTTCCCCGAGGTGGCGAAGCGCCTGTGAAGGCTCGGCTCAGGCCGTGGCGTGGATCTGCTCCCAGATCCGCTCGTTGGTGAGCATGAACAGCTCCTCGCTGCGCGGCGCCTGGTGCCTGGGCTGGAACAGGATCTCCGCCTCGTCGTGTGCGACGGCGATCAAGCCGACATTGTGCTCGCGCAGGACCTCGTCGCGGACACGGTCGCGGCGCGGCGCCGAGATGGCGAGGTAGACCTTGTGGGCGAAGTGCTGGTAGCGCCGGGCCTGGCACAGGCCCTCGAACCAGTTTTTCATCTTCGCTTCGACGGCCCAGATCTCGCGGGCCACGGGCCGGTAGTCGCCGCGGAGCTGGAACGTGTCGTCCTCGACCTCATCGATGTAGTTTTCGGCGAGCAGGAAGCGGAGGATCTCGTAGCGCAGCCGCTTCGGTGAGATGCCGGTCCGCTCGATGAGCTCGTCGAAGCTCGCGGCCTCGACGTCGCGCAGGGAGCGGATGACCTGGACCTCGGCGCGTCGCGGGAGGCTCGCGGTCTGTCCGAGGCGGCGGCGACGGCGGACGCCGTCGCGGCTGGGACGTGCGGCGACGACGTCGGCCACGCCGTAGCCGACGCCGAGCTCCTCGAACACCAGGCCGTCCGCCCAGCGTGCTGCCAGGCAGGCCTTGATCGGGGCGATCATTTCGCTCTCGTAGCGCACGGGTCGGGTCCCTCGAGCAGCTTACGCGATGGTCAGCTCACCTTGCTCAGGAAGGCGTCGATCGTGCGCAGCAGCGCCTGCTGGTCGCGCTTGGGGAGCCGGTCGAGCTGCTGGAGGCGGCGCAGAATCTGGCGGTTTTTGACCGCCCCATTGCCGCGGGGCTTCTCAAGTCCGAGCAGCTCGTCGGCCGACACGCCCAGGATGCGGGCCAGCTCGACGATGAGCTGGCCGTGGAGCCGGAGCTCACCGCGCTCGTAGTCGGAGAGCACGGGCTGGGCGACGCCGAGCTGGCGGGCGAGCTCGGTCTGGGTCAGGCCGCGCTCCTTGCGGAACCGCGCCAGGCGCTCGCCGATGGTCTCCTGCTGTGTCGAGCTGGCTGTCTTCCTCGCGGCCACGGCCGCATCCTCCCGCGGTGAAGCCCGCGAGGGGATTGTAGGAGCGGTTTCCGGAAGGGCCGGGGCAGGCATCGCAGAACCCTCTTGACTGCTATACCAATAGCCTATAATCTCGGACCACCCTGCACAAGGGGCCTCGGCGGACCCCAAGGGTGCGAGGAGCCTCTTGACAGGTTTTCGGCGGAGGGCCTTCGGATGGCGCGGATCCCGGACGACGAGCTCGAGCGGTTGAAGCGGGAGGTATCGCTGGAGCGCATGGTGGCCTCGCGCGGGGTGAAGCTCGAACGGCGAGGCGGAGACCTCGTGGGCCTGTGTCCCTATTCACGACGACCGCGAGCCGTCGCTCGTGGTGACGCCCGCGAAGAACCTCTGGCACTGCCTGGGAGCGTGCCGCACGGGCGGCTCGGTGATCGACTGGGTGATGCGCTCGGAGGGCGTGTCCTTCCGCCACGCGGTCGAGCTGCTGCGCACGGATCTTCCGCCTTCAGCCGCGCGGGTGCCGTCACGGGTGGTGAAGGCCTTGACGGTGCAGAACAGCTTGCCACTCGGCAGCTTGCCCTCCTTGAACCCCCCCCAGCACCGCCACGTCGAGCGCCGGCAGGCCGACGTAGCTCTTCTTCAGGCTGCCCAGCACGCCGCCCTTCTCGAGCTGCGCAAGGCCCAGCGTGCCGTAGACCGTGAGCACCGCGTCGGTCCCCAGCTCCTTGTTCAGACCCGCCAGCTTGTTCTGCGCCTGGGACATGCCGCGCATCTTGAAGTTCGGCAGCCCGTAGGCCGTCGTGCGCACCAGCTCTCCAGGCCGGTATTTGGGCTCGTCGTCGGCCTCGATCGTCTTCCACAGCTCGGTCTGACCTGCTCCACGGTCCCGACGTCGATCCCCGCGCCGCGAAGCGTCTCGACGAAGCTGTCGTAGAACACGTCGGTCAGCTTCTCGTAGTCGGCGAGCGGCAGCTCGAAGAAGTTGGTCTTGGTCCCGTCGATCGTGACCCACGCGCCGGCGTGGATCGAGCCGTACTCCTGGGTCTCCAGGTCGAAGCGGATCTGGAACGTCCCGATCGCGACCCTCTTCGACGCGGGCTCCTTCTGTAGAAGCCGTGGCACTTGCCCGAGGTCTTGACCATCGACTCGCGGCTCGACAGATCGAGCTCGCAGCCGCCAAACGCGGCCGGGCCGGCGATCGCAGCGCCGAGCACCAGCCCAGCGACGGCGGCCGACGGACGGACGGCTGGCTTCATGCTTGTTTCCTCCCTGACCGGCGGCGGGGCGGTCTAGTGCACGCAGCCTCGCGGAGTCCACGGGTCCAGGTCATCGGCCGTGCGGTCCGTCCGGCTCGGCCCCGGCCAGATCGAGCAGGAACGCGTACTCGAGCGCCGTCTCGCGCTGGTGCTCGAAGCGGCCCGACG
>Ga0187893_10001426_pt1 | contig 57568 bp, 41 predicted proteins | sample MA1701074metaG_FD_139574 | JGI IMG/M metagenome (GOLD analysis project Ga0187893, IMG submission 139574) | White microbial mat communities from a basaltic lava cave in the Kipuka Kanohina Cave System on the Island of Hawaii, USA - MA170107-4 metaG ...
CAGCACCCACTAGAACCCCAGCACTCGACATCATCTATTATCGTCGCTGGGCGGTCGCAGATGGTGGATGGGCCCTTGCACGACAAGGGCTTCAGCGACCTATGTCAGGAGTCCTGGATTCCGGCCGTTCGAGTTACAAACGGGTGGCTCGCTCAGTCTCTAGAGGGGAGCCTTACCTGTGCAGAAAGTGTTCAGGAACGCTTGTGTCGCATGTGTCGTTCTGCTGGGTGCCCTAGCGGGGGGGCCGGGGACCGCCAACGCCGCGCCGCAGGATATCGGCTTGATCACGCCGACGGTCAGCTTTACGTTCGAGGGCGATGGGACTCTTTGGCCAGTTTGGTTCCAGCGTCGGCATATTCGCGAGCTACACCTGCACGACGACGCTGGATTCTCCCGTCATTCCGCAACTGCTTGGCTCGTCGTCTAGTTTCACGCTGCAAATCACGCAAAACATTGGCAACAACAACACTCAAACCATCACGAGGGCGAGTCGGACGCTCACCGATCTGACGTGTGACGGCACGGCCCAGGATGGAGCCATCTTTGCGCCTACCGACGTTGGGGAGCTCCCCCTCCTCGAGGGCATCGGTGTCGCGGTCGTGACCATGAGGGTTTGTGACCTCTTCGGGTGTGCCGCAGCCAGCTCCGTCGGCGTCGTCAACATGAGTTGAGCATCCGCACACTCGGGGCGGGCTGGCGTTGGACAGGCCTGCCACTCGTGATCGGCGTCATTCTGGCGGTCAGCGGCTGCGGCGGTGCAGCCGCTGACAAACCCGCACTCCCCGCCGTGGCCCCTGGCGATTCGAGCACGACGGTCGTGACGTCGCCCGCGACGACGGCCGTGACGTCACCCTCCACGAACACGCCCCCGCCCGGTGGGGCGTCGACGGAGACTGCTACCAGTGCCCAAACTCCCACTACCGCCGCGACGGCCGGGGGGCTCCCGGGCAATGTCGCCCCGTCGGTCACCCAACCGGCTGCGGCCAACGGCGTTGCCGCTCCTTGTCGGACGTCGGACCTGCAGGTGTCACCGTCGAGCGTCAAGATCGAGGGCGACGTTCGGATAGAGACGCTCTCCGCGACCAACACGACGGAGCTTGCCTGCGTCATGACCGGCTATCCGAGCGTGGCGCCCTACCGTGCGCAGGCGGGCTTCGGAGGGAGTTCATCAGCACAGGCAGTGGTCGCGCCCATCCCGACCGAGGCCGGGCCAATAGGCGCAGCGGCCCGGCCCGTCACTTTGGGGCCCGGGCAGGCCGCCGTGTTCTTCCTGATGTGGAGCGTTGAAGGAAAGGCTTGCGAAGACGCGGCCGGCGTCACCTTCGATACACCGGTCAGCTCGACATTGGCACCGGTACCATTTCCCTTCCGCTTCTGCGATAACTCGATAAAGCAGTCGGTCATCCTTCCGGCCGGGACAACGGCGTGATCGCGTCCACCGGTCCGGCAGGCTTGAGACATCGCGCCGGCGCCCTCCCCGCCGGGAGCCACCGTTCCAGGCACGGGACGGCGCGGTAGAGACGTAGGTCGCGCCGTCCGGTAGGACGGGAGCGAAGGGGTCGAAGCTCTCGGCGGCCGGCGCCGCCGGGCCACAGGGCCACCACATGGCCCAGGCCCGGTCGATCGGCGACAAGGCCTTTCGGCGCCGCCGCCGGCAGCGGCCATCGGGCTCGCAGCCGAAGCTCTGCTATGCACGAGAATCGCCGCGTCTTTTGTCGCTCCTGGCGGCTGTCGCCGCCGGGCCGCATGGCCCAGGACCGGCGGGGGCCCGGGGGGCAGAGGCTCCGCCGGAACCCCCCGGGCCGTCGATCGATCCGGCTTGTCCGGTCGATCGACGACAAGCTCTCGACGCCGCCGCAGGCGACGGCCGTCAAGCTCGCCCGAACGGAGTGAGCGAAGCGAACGAGTGAGGGCGATTCTCGTCACACAGGGTGGGTAGGGTCGGTGGCGATGGCGCATGACGGGCTTCTCGTCGGGCTCAACGAGGCCCAGCGTGAGGCCGTTACCAGCGATGCCTCACCGCTGTGCATCCTGGCCGGCGCCGGCTCCGGCAAGACCCGGGTGCTCACCCGGCGCATCGCCTACCGCTGCGCCCGGGGCAGCGCCGACCCGCGCCACGTACTGGCCGTCACCTTCACCCGCAAGGCGGCCGGTGAGCTGACCCAGCGACTCCGGGCCCTCGGTCTGCGCGACCGGGTACAGGCCGGCACGTTCCACGGGGTGGCCTACGGCCAGCTCCGGTCCCACTGGGCCGACCACGGCCTACGCCCCCCCACCCTGCTCGACCGCAAGGGCCGGATCCTGGGCCGGCTCCTCCCTCGCTCGCCGGGCAAGCCGTTCACCGCGCTCGACGCCGCCTCCGAGATCGAATGGGCCAAGGCCCGCATGGTGACCCCTGCGCGCTATGCCGAGGCGGCCGCGGTTGCGGGGCGGCGCCCTCCCCTACCCCCCGACGCCATGGCCGGTGTCTACGAGCGCTACGAGGACGAGAAACGGAGGCGGCACCTCGTCGATTTCGACGACCTGCTCTGGTTGTGCGCCCGGGCCATGACCACCGACGACGACTTCCGGGCCGCTCAGCGCTGGCAGTTCCGCCACCTGTTCGTCGACGAGTTCCAAGACGTCAACCCACTGCAGTTCCGCCTGCTGCGGACGTGGCAGGGCGACCATCTCGACCTCTGCGTGGTGGGCGACCCGAACCAGGCCATCTACGCCTGGAACGGCGCCGACGCCGGTTACCTCACCCGCTTCGGCGAGCACTTCCCCCAGGCGGGGTTCGTGGCGCTCGACCGCAACTACCGCTCGTCGCCCCAGGTGCTGGCTCTGGCCAACGCCGTGCTCGACGCGGGCCTCAGCGGCGGCCGTGACCCTGGCGGTCGTGACCCTGGCGGTCGTGACCCCGCCCGCCGGGGCGGGCGCCTCCGGGCCACCCGTCCCGACGGTCCTATCCCGTCGGTCCACGCCTTCGCCACCGACCGTCACGAGGCCCGCGCCATCGCCCGCGCCGTGCGCGATCGCAACCGGCCGGGCGTGCCCTGGTCGCATCAGGCGGTGCTCGTGCGTACGAACGCGCAGGGGGTGCTGCTCGAGGAGGCGTTCCGGGCGGCGGCCATCCCCTTCCGCCTCCGGGGCCGGGCCGCCTTTCTCGACCTTCCCGAGATCAAGGACGCCCTGCGGGCGCTGGCCGGCACCGGCACCGGCACCACGTTGGCCCGCGGCCTGGCCCAACTCGAGGCCAGCATCGCGCCGATCGGCTACGGCGCCGACGACGCGGGGACCGACGAGGTCCCCCCCGACGACGGCCTGCGCGACGACGGCGGGTCGGAGGGGCCGTCGAGGGCGCGCTCAGACGCCGAGACCGCCAGGCTGGCCAACCTGGCGGAGCTGCTCCGGCTCGCCGAGGAGTACAGCGCCGGCGACCCGAGCCCCACCGGCAGCGGGTTCACCACCTGGTTGGCCGCGACGGTGCGCGCGGAGGACAGCGGTAGCGGCGGCGACGCCGTCGAGATCGCCACGTTCCACGCGGCCAAGGGCCTCGAATGGCCCATCGTCCACGTCGCCGGGGTCGAGGCCGGCCTCGTCCCCATCGGGCACGCCAAGACCCCCGAGGCCGAGGCCGAGGAGCGCCGCCTGCTCTATGTCGCCATCACCCGGGCCGAACGGGAGCTGCGCCTGTCGTGGGCCGAGCAACGCACGTTCGGAACACGCACCTCGAGCCGGTCACCTTCGCCCTACCTCTCCGAGATCGCCGATGTCCTGGCGGCGATGGCCGCCGGCGTGGCGCCGGGCGACTGGCGGGCGCCGCTCGCCCGCGAGCGCGAGCGCCTCCGGAACCGACGACCAGGGCCCAGGTCGAGCGGCGGCACCAAGGGGGGCGCCGCCGCGCTCACCGAACCGGGAGACCTGGCCGTGTTCGACGAGCTCAAGGCATGGCGCTCGGTTGCCGCTCGCGCCGCCGACGTGCCCGCCTTCGTGATCTTCCACGACCGCACGTTGGTGGAGCTGGCCCGCACCCGACCGGCCACGCGCCAGGCCCTGCTGGCCGTCGACGGCATCGGCCGGGCCAAGGCCGGCCGCTTCGGCGACGACGTGCTGGCGGTGATGGCGCGCCACCAGGCCGACTAGGAGGCTGCTTCTCAACCCGGGGTGACGGCTCTTTCGAGACCCGTCGACGTTCTGGATGTGCCTCTCGACGAGACATCGCGCCGTCCGCGCCTCGCCGCGCCCGCCCACCCCTATCGGTGCTCAACGCCCTCCGTGGCGCCGCGCTTCTCAGAAACGCTCGGGTCAGGGCGTGAGGGTTGAGGCGGAGGTGGCGCCTTCTCGTGCGGTGCTTGCTTCTCATCACCCATTGGCCACGTCTCCTAGCGCGATGACGATGCCGAGGATCTCGACGAGGAGGGCGGTGAGGCCCCACCGGAATGTCCGCAACTGCAATTCGAGCATCTGTCGATTGGACTCAGTCTGCTGGCCGAGCCAGAGCGCGAGTTCGCGGTGCAGTCCTGGGAGGTCGAGCGGCGGGTCGCCTTCGACGTCGGAGCCGATGATCACCCCCGCGTCGTGGACGAACCTGCCCTCGGTGGGGCGCCAGATCATCACGGTCGCCAACGCGACGCCGACGAAACCAACGACCGCGAGGACCGCACCGACACTGCCAGGGTGATCGATGCCGGTTGCCCGATCCGCGTTGAAGGCCAGACCGGCGGCCAGCCCACCAGCAACCGCAGCCGCGGACATGAGCGAGCCAGCGCGATCGCGGGTCTCGCGGAGCGTGGATGCTTGCTCGTCAACGGCTTGGAGACCGGACTTGTACGCGAGTTCGTAGCCAGCGGGATCACCTGTTACGGCCATCCAACGAGACTACGAAGCCGGTGCGACAGGCCGATCTCGCGCCGTCCCCGGCACACCCAGGTGCCGTCAATCACGGACGAGCACGACGACCATCGTCAAGTTCCTCGCCCTTGCGGCTGATCGAGGTCGTACGGGAAGCGGTGGGAGCTCCCATACTCGGCAAGGCGCTCACTCTCGCGCCATGAGCTCGCACGCGAGCCCGGAAGGGGGGCTCCCCGCCGCGGGGTGGACGGATATGCCGTGGATGCACTCGAGGCGGATGGCGCTCAACTGCTGGCACTGGGCAAGGCGCTCGGCGTCGAGCTCGCCGCCGGCGTCGCCGTAGCCGGCCAGCGCGGCCCTAGCCGCGGCCGCACCGGCCGTCGATCCCGAGCGGGCGTCGAGCAGGGCCAGATGCGCCGCCAGGTTGCCGACGTCGAGCTCGGGCGGGCCTCGGTGGGTGTCGTCGAGGTCGATGAGCCCGACCCCGGAGCCGATCAGGATCTGGTCCTCGTAGAGGTCGCGGTGCACGACCGTGGTGCACGACCATGGCCGCCGCAGCGCCGGGGCCACGCCCGCCACACCGCGCTCACGAAGGGCGGCCAGCTCGCGGTCGACGCCATGTGGGCGCAGCGGCCGCGCCTCGCGCCCGGCCCAGGCGCCGTGCCAGGCGGCCAGGGCCGCTCCCGCGGCCCGGCACGCGTCGAGGTCACCGTCGAGCACCGCCACCCCTAACGGCGTGCCGGGAACGTCGCTCAGGATGACCAGCCGTCGTTCGACGTCGAGGTGAAGCACGATCGGGACGACCGGTTCGGGCGGCCCGGACGCCAGGGCCGTGATCCGGGCGGCGACGGTCCCGGCCCGGTCGCTGGCGTAGCACTTGACGATGGCGCTGCCGGCCGCGCCCCGCGCCCGCATGGTGCGGCGCCGCCCGGGCTTGTCCTTCAGCACCTCCACGGTGACGGGGCCGCCGAGGACGTCGGCGGCGACGCCGGCCGCCACTTCGACCGGGACCGGCTTCATGGCGCCAGCACCCCTTCGGCGGTGGCGACCATGGCCTCGACCTGCTCGGGCCATGACGGCGTCGGGCGGGCCCGGAACGCGAACACCGAGCGGCGCAGCACGGCCACTGCGGCGTGCCAGCGAAGGTCCCCCGGTGCGGTGCCGTACCCGGCCACCAGGGCGTCGAGCACGGCGTCGATCTCGGCGACCCGCGCCGCGGTGCTCCCGCCGCCCGCCGGCGTGCGATCGAGGGCGTGCGCGGCGTAGGTGCCGAGGTCGAGGCCGGGCGCGCCCGCGCCCCATTCGTCGAAGTCGAGGACGGCGAAATTGCCGTCCTCGCTCCCTAGCAACTGGCGGGCGTGGAAGTCGCCATGGCAGAACGAGCGGCCCGAGGCCGGCGCCCCGGCGGCCATCCGGGCAAGGAGGCGCTCCACCCGCGGGGCCAGGTCGGGCCGGAGGCTGGCCACCGTGCGAGCCGTCGCCGTCGCGCCGACCATCGGAGCCAACCGACGGGCCCCGCCCGGTAGCGGGGCGCGGTGCAGGGCGCGCAGCAGCTCGCCGACGGCAGGGGCGGCGGCCAGCGGGTCGTCGAGCGGCGCGCCGGCGACCACCCGCTGGGCCGTCATGCGCCGGGCCGGGTCATGGCCCGCGGGGGCGGCCGTGGTCACCGGGAGCGAGGCGCCGTACAGGAGCGCGCGCGCCGCGGCCCGAAAATCGACGTCGTCGGCGTAGAGCTTCACCACGTGGCCGTCGACTCGCAGCACGGCGCGGCGGCGGGGCTTGTAGGCGAGCAGCTCGGCGGGACCGGCACCCCGAACGTCGATGTGGAGCAATCGGGCCAGGTCGCCGGGGTCCTCGGCCAGGGTCGGGAGCCACAGGTCGACCGGCAGCCACTGCACGAGCGCCCCCAGCTCCGCGTCGTGGGCCACCGGACGACGGGCCGGCGACCGGGCACCCACCCGGCCGGCCAGCGCCACCGTGGTGGCCCGGGCGGCCCGCTTGGCCAGGTTGCGGTCGGCCGCCACCATCAGCACGGCGCGGCGCTCGCCGTTCGGGGTGGCCACCGCGTAGTCGACCACGGCGTTGGTACCCGGCTTGTACCGGACGTAGTTGACGGTCACGCCGAGCACCGGGCCACGGTCCTCGAGCTCTCGGTCGAGGCACGCCGCCACGGTGTCGACGTCGAGCAGCGCGCCGAGGCCGGGCAGGGCCGCGTCGGCGGGCACCGGGAGGGCCAGCGGGGCCACGAGGCCCTGGCGGGCGGCCAGTTGCCGGAACGTTCCCCGCCCGGCCAGCAACTCGGCGGGCTGGCCGGTTTCGACCACGCGGCCGCCCTCGACCACCACGACGCGCTCGGCGCGCCGGGCCAGGCGCATGGAGTGGGTGACCAGCACCGTCGTGCGCCCGGCCAGGAGCCGCTCCAGTCCGGTGACGACGGCCTCCTCGCTCTCGGCGTCGAGGCCGCTGGTCGGCTCGTCGAGCACGACGACGGCGGGGTCGCGGACCAGGACGCGGGCAATGGCCAGGCGCTGGCGTTGACCGCCGGACAAGGCGGCCGCGCCGGGGCCGAGATCGGTGTCGTAGCCGTCGGGCAGCGCGGCGATGAACGCGTGGGCGCCGGCGACCTTGGCCGCCCGCACGATGGCGGCCGGGCCGGCGTCGCTGCCGTAGCCGATGTTCTCGGCGACGGTCCCCGAGAACAGCGCGGTGTCCTGGAGGACGAAGCCGATCTGGTCGCGCAGCCAGCCCAGCGAGCAGTCCCGCAGGTCACGTCCGTCCAGGAGCACCGCGCCGTCGTCGGGGTCATGGAAACGGGCGAGGAGAGCGGCGACGGTGGACTTGCCGGCTCCCGAACCCCCGACGATGGCCACCGTGGAGCCGGCCCGAACCCGCAGCGACAGGTGGTCGAGGACCGGGCGGGCCGGGTCGTAGGCGAAGGTCACGTCGCGCAGCTCGACGTCGCCGGCGGCCCGGTCCCCGGCGTGGCCGCCGGGCGGGTCGGGCAACGTGTCGTCGGCGGCGAGGACCTCGCCGATGCGCTCGGCCCGCACCAGGGCGCGGGTGATGCGCGCCGACTGGCGCGCCAGCTCGCGCAGGGGGCGGTACAGACGACGCACGTACGAGGTCATGACCACGAGGTCGCCCGGCGTCAGGGCGCCGGCCTGTACCCGCCAGACCCCGACGCCGAGCACGAGCGCCGTACCGACGGCTTCGAGGACGTCGACGGCGCCCGCGTAACGGCCCTCGGCGGTGGACGCCTCCACGCCGGCGTCACGGCGCGCTTCGCTGCGGCGGCGGAGCTGCTCGGTGTCGTCGTTCTCGGTGCCGAGCGCCTTGACGGTGTCGATGGCGGCGAGCGACTCGCTGCTGTGCGCCGCGATGGCACCCTCGGCGGAGCGCTGGCGCCGAGCGGCGCCCTTGATGGTGCGCCGCGACCGCACGCTGGCGACGGCGAGAAGGGGCACGACCCCGGCCGCGGCGACCGTCAGTACCGGGTCGAGAAAGGCGCTGACGAGAATCATGCCGGCGAGCAGCAGCACCGCGCCGGCCACCTTCACCAGCGACTCGGTGACCAGCTCGCCCACCGCGTTGACGTCGCCGGTGATGCGCGTGACGAGGTCGCCGGCATGGCGGCGGCGGTGGTAGCGCAGCGAGAGCCGCTGGAGGTGGGCGTAGAGGGCGACGCGCAGGTCGTGGACGACGTGCTCGCCGGCGCGGCGCATGCCGGCCTCGGCCAGGTAGGCGCCGCCGGCGCCCACGACGGCGATGCCCACCACCAGCGCGGTGACGGCGGCGATGACCGCCGGCCCGATCTCGACCGCCCCGCCGGCGGCCAGCAGCCGGTCGAGCACGATCTTGAGCGGGAACGGTCGGGCCAGCTCGGCCACCGTGACGAGCACGGTGCCGGCGAGACCGCCGGCCAGCGCGGCGCGCCGGCCCCGGGTGAAGGGCCAGAGCAGCCGGAGGAGCGCGCTCACCGGGGGGCGGCCGCCGGCGCGAGCCGGAGCTCGCCGGCGAGCTCGCGGACGCGATGGGCCCGCTGCGCCCAGGTATGGCGGGCGAGCACCGTGGCCCGCCCGGCGGCGCCGAGCCGGGCTCGCCGATCGGGGTCGGCGGCCAGGGTGGCGACCGCGTCGGCCAGAGCGGCGGGGTCGCCCGGCGCGACGAGCACCGCCACGTCGCCGGCCACCTCGCGCACGCCGGGGAGGTCGGCGGCCACCACCGCCAACCCGGCGGCGAGGTACTCGAAGAGCTTGAGCGGCGAGAAGTAGGTGGGGGCGTCGGCGGGGTAGGGCACGACGCCGATCTGGGCGCCGGCCAGCAGCGCCGGCACCCGGTCATGCGCGACGGCGCCGGTCACCTCGGCGCCCGCGGCGACGAGGCCGTCCCGTCCGTCCCCGTCGCCGACCACCACCAGCCTGGGCGCCCCTGCGCCCAGCAGTCGCCAGGCGTCGGCCAGGGTGGCGGCGCCGTGCCAGGGGCGCAACCGGCCGGTGAACACCGCGGTCGGCGGTTGGCGGCGGGCGGCGGCGGCCCAGAACCGCCCGGGGTCGACGGCGTTCGGGCACAACTCGACGCGTCGAGCCCCCCGATCGGCAGCGTAGCGGGCGAGGGGCGACGAGACGGCCAGCACCGCGTCGCAACCGGCGAGGACGCGACCTTCGAGCTCGACCGCCAGGCCGGGGTCGTCGAGCGACCGGTAGCGCGCGGCCTCCTCGGGCAGGGGGGCGTTGAGCTCGGCCAGGTGAGGGATGCGGCGATCGGCCGCCGCCTCGATCCCCACGGTGCTGTGCAGGGCGAAGCGCTCGTAGAGTGCGTCCGCACGCCACCGGCGCAGCGCGTCGCGCACCCAGGCGGCCCGCGCCGGCGTGGCGGCCACCCGCTCGGCCGCCGAGGCACCCTTGCCCGGGCCCGGCAGCACCTCGACGGTCACGCCCGCGGGGGCCGGCGGCGCCGGGTCGTGGACGGCGGTCACCAGCACGAGCACCTCCGCGCCCTGCGCGGCGACGGCGCGGGCCAGCTCGGCGACGTGGACCGATGCGCCCTTGGGCCCGCCCCAGGCGATGCCGGGATCGTCGACCAGGTGCACCAGGCGCATCACGCCGCGTGCCCGTCGCCCGGGAACAGCTGGCGCAGCCGGGTCGCGCTGGCCCGCAGCGAGAACCGATCGACGACGCGGCGACGGCCCGCCCGGCCGAGCCGGTCGGCGAGGACCGGGTCGCAGAGAACCCGGTCGATGGCGTCGGCCAGCGCGCCAGGATCACGTTCGGGCACGACGAACCCGGTGACGCCGTCGACGACGGCCTCGGCCAGGCCGTTCACCGCGGTGGCGACGACGGGCAGCCCCGACGCCATCGCCTCGAGCACGGCGGTGGGGAGCCCGTCGCGGTCGCCGGTGCTGGCGACGACGCAGGGCAGGGCGAAGACGGCGGCGGTGGCGTAGTGGTCCAGGACGTCGTCGTGGTCGAGCGGGCCCAGGAAGCGGGCGTCGACGCCGCACGCCCGCGCCCGGGCAACGAGCTCGGCGCGCAGGGGGCCGTCGCCGACGACGTCGAGGCGGACCGGCGAGCCCGACGCGGCGAGGGCGCCGCAGGCCCGGACGAGGTCGTCGAGGCCCTTCTTCTCGACGAGGCGGGCCACCGCGAGCACCGTGCGCGACGCCGGCCGGCGCGTCGGCCGGGACCGGATGCGCTCCACGTCGACCGAGTTCGGGACGAGCTCCACCACCGCGCCCGGGGCGAGGAGGCCGCGGAGGTGGCGGACGTTGGCCTCGCTGACGGTCGCCACGAACGCGGCCGCGTTGAGCGTCTCGGCCAACCGGTCGGCGCGCACGTCCTGGTGGTAGATGTCCTTGGCGTGAGCGGTCACGCTGTAGGCGGGGCCGCCCATGCATCGGGCCAGGTGCGCGATGCGCGCCGCGGTCGACGCGAAGTGGGCGTGGACATGATCGATGCCGGCCATCTGGAGCTCTCGCGCCAGCACCGTCGCCTGCAGCAGCCGGCGCCACCCGCGCACCGACGGCGGCGCCACGCTGACGGCGGCACGACCCCAGCGCCGCGGATGACGCCACGCCGCCGCCAGTCCCCGGGCGACCCGCACCGGTTCGCGCCCCGGGCGGTGCGGCAGGTAGACGACCGGGACGTCGAGCTCGTCGAGGAAGCGGTGGCTGAACGGCTCGTCCGGGCGCGACAGCGCGAACACGATCACGTCCTCGCCCTGGCGGCGCAGCTCGAGCAGCTCGGCGGCGACGAAGGTCTCCGAGATGCGGGGGAACCGTTTGAGCACGTAGGCGACCCGCCGGGCGCCCGCGGTCACGCCATGCTCCCGACTGTGCTCCCGACGCTGCTCCCGACGGCGCTCCCGACGCTGCTCCCGACGGCGCTCCCGACGGCGCTCCGCACGGCGCTCCGTCGGGCCGGGACGACCGTGCCGGCGAGCTCGAGGAGCGCGGCGGCGGCCCGGTGACGACCGTCGAGGCGTACGAGCCCGGCCACCCGGTCGGCCAGGGCGGCCCGGTCGGTGGCCAGCGCAGCGTCGACCTCGGACCGCAGGCGCGCCGGGTCGAGCGTGGCTGGCCTCACCACCCGCAGGAGGCCGTGCTCGGCGAAGGCCTCGGCCCGAACGAGCTGTTCGGTGCGCGGGACGACCCGGGGCACGCACACCGCCGGGACCCCGGCGGCCAGCACCTCGGCAAGCGAGTTGTAGCCGCCCATGCACACCACCGCATCGGCGCCGGCGAGCCGGGAGCCGAGCTCGGGGATCGACGTCACCACGGTGGCACCGGCCGCGGTCGCCAAGGCATCCAGCCGAGCCCGGTCACAGGGCTCTGCCTGGGGGCCGGTCACCGCGACCACGTCCCAGGAGGTGCCTCGGGCGGCGGCGAGCAGGGCGGCGAGCAGGGCGGTGCCGTCCTCGCCGCCGCCGGCGCTGGCGATCACCAGCGGCGACCCGGCCGTGCGGGGGATCGCGGGGCCCACGGGGGCGGAGCCGGGGGCCGGGCCCGCCACGACGTAGCCGCAGTAGCGGACCTCCACATCGGACCGACCGGCGAGCCCGCTACCGGCGAGCGGGTCGAGTAGCTCCTGCTCGCCGTACACGAGGACCAGGTCGTGGAAGACCAGCACGGCCTCGAGCCCGCCGTCGAGCCAGCCCCGCTGTGCCTCGGCGGCGCCGTCGAGGACGTCGCGCAGGCCGACGGCGGCCCGCCCACCGATGGCCCGCAGCGCCTCGAGGGCGGGCACCAGCTCTCCGTGCACGCCCGCCGGGTGCTTGTCGGCGACCAGCACGTTGGGCCGGAACGCCTTTACCGCCGTGGCCAACAGCGCCGCCCGCAGCGCCCCCACCTCGTCGTCGTCGAGGGCGAGGCGCCGCGCCGAGTAGCGATCGTTGCTGAGCTTGCGGACGCCGGGCAGCCGCAGCACGTCCACCGACGGTGGCACGACGAACGAGTCGAGTGCCTCGGACCCGGTGGCGATGAGGACCGACGCCGCCGGGCAGGCCTCCACCAGGGCCGCGGCGAGGTTGAGGTTCCGGCGTAGGTGCCCCAGCCCGGAGCCGTCATGGGAGTACAGGAGGAACCGAGGGGCGCGCCGACCTCTCCGAGCCCTCTTACGATTCGACCCGGTCCCAGCGGTTCGGCGCGGCGGGGGCACGGGGCGGGTCATGTGGGCACGATGAGGCGCCGACATGAACGCCAGGTGAGCCGCGGATTAGAGAGCTCTCACCCGATGCGGTCCCCACCGCCCCTGGCGGGGCGGCCCGCGACGCACGAGAACCGCCGCGTCGGCACCGGCGGGGCGACGATCGATCCGGCTTGCCCGTCGGCACCGGCGGGGGGGCCGGGGGGCAGAGGCTCCGCCGAAGCCCCCCGGCTGTCGATCGATCCGGCTCCGCCGGTCGATCGGCGACAGGCGATGGATTCTCCTCAGAGGTCGAAGTCGACCACGACGGGAGCGTGATCGGAGGGGAGCTTGCCCTTGCGCGCGTTGCGGTCGATGAAGGCGAAGGTCGACCGGTCGGCCAGGGTGGCGGTTGCCAGCACCAGATCGATCCGCATGCCGAGGTGTTTGTGAAAGTTCCCGGCGCGGTAGTCCCACCACGAGTACAGGCGGTCCTGGTCGAAGTGGCGCCGGAACACGTCGTGCAGGCCCCAGGCCTCGAGCGCGCCCAGCGCCGCCCGCTCGGCCGCGCTGGTGTGCGTGGAGCCGACGAAGCCGGCCGGGTCGTAGACGTCGCGGTCGTCCGGGGCGATGTTGAAGTCGCCGCACACGACGACCGGTACCTCGGGCGCGCACGACGCGCCGAGGTGGTCGCGTAGGCGGGCCAACCAGTCGAGCTTGGCCCGGTACTGCTCATGGTCGAGCGAGCGCCCGTTGGGGACGTACACGCTGGCCACGCGCACTCCCCCGCAGGTGGCCGACACCAGCCGGGCCTCGTCCCCGGCCACGACGTCGCCACCGGCGAACCCCGGGCTCGGCTCGTCGAGGCCGACCCTGCTCACGATGGCCACCCCGTTCCAGCGGCCCTCGCCGTGGTGCACGCTCTCGTAGCCCAGGCCATGGAAGGCCATGGCCGGGAAGGCTGCGTCGGCGAGCTTGGTCTCCTGCATGCACAGCACGTCGGGAGCCACCTCCGCCAGCCATTGCTCCACCCGGGCCATCCGGACCTTCAGCGAGTTGACGTTCCAGGTGGCGATCCGCATCCCGGCCGAGATTAGGGCTCCACGCCGGTACCGCCGACGTGTACCGTGTCGCCGCCGTCTGGCAGCGAAGTCCGGTGAGACCCCGGCGCTGTCCCGCAACTGTGGTTCCTCCGGCGTTCGGAGGACGAGCCAGGTCGCCTGCACCAGCCGGTTCTCGCAACCACGCCTTCGAGGAAGGGCGGTTCGTGCGGCAGGTCCCCTGTCGTCGAGCGTCTCGACACCTCGACCGACAGGAGGTAACCCATGCCGCTCCGGTCCGTCGCCCGATCCACTCCGATCCTGCTCGTCTCCCTGGCCCTGGTGGTCGCCGCGCTGGTCGCCGCCTGCGGGCAGGACAACCCCGAGGTCACCGCCTCCCCGGGATCGTCGACCTCCTCACCCGACGAAACCGGCACCGCCGGTGAGGCCGGGTTCCCCGTGAGCGTCACCGGCGACAACGGCGAGGTCACCCTCGAGACCCAGCCCGAACGGATCGTCTCGCTGTCACCGACCGCGACCGAGATGCTCTTCGCCATCGAGGCCGACGGCGCGGTCGTCGCCGTCGACGACAACTCGAACTTCCCCCCCGCGGCCCCGGTCACCGACCTGAGCGGCTTCACCCCCAACCTCGAGGCCATCGCCGCCTACGATCCCGACCTGGTGGTGCTGTCGACCGATACCGGCGACGTGGTCGCCGGGCTCGAGGCCATCGGCATCGCGGTCCTGCAGCTCGACGCCGTCGAGGACCTCGACGGCACCTACCGCCAGATCGAGGTGCTGGGCGCGGCCACCGGCCATGTCGGCGACGCCGCGGAGGTGGTGGCTGAGATGCGGTCCGACATCGACGAGCTGGTGGCGACGGTGCCGGACCGGGAGGTCCCGCTCACCTACTACCACGAGCTCGACGACCTGCTGTTCACGGTCACGTCCTCGACGTTCATCGGCGAGATGTACGCCCTGGCGGGACTGGAGAACATCGCCGACGCCACCGCCGCCGACGGAGACGACTACCCGCAGCTGGCGTCGGAGTACGTCGTCGCCCAGGACCCGGACCTGATCTTCCTGGCGGATACGAAGTGCTGTGGTCAGTCGGCGGACACCTTGATGGCACGACCCGGTTGGGGCCAGCTCCGAGCCCTGCGCGACGGTGGCGTGCACGAGCTCGACGACGACGTCGCGTCGCGGTGGGGACCGCGGGTGGTGGACTTCCTGGGGGTCATCGTCGAAGCCACGGCCATGGTCCCCGCCCGATGACCTCCGGTCCATCCCGAAACGGCGTCCAGATGGCCCATATATGGCCCACCTGGACGCCAGAACGGGATGGGGGGCGGGCGAGGGCGGAGACCGGCGTCGGGACCGGGCGGCTCCGGGCGGGTTGGGTGGCCGCGGCGGTGGGAGCCGTGGCCCTCGCCACCACCCTTGGGCTGGCGGTCGGCGCCGTCTCCCTACCGCCCTTCGCGGTGGCCGCGGAGCTGGCGGACCACCTCCCGCTGGTGCGGCTCGACTCGGGGCTGACCACGCTCGAGGCCGACATCGTGTGGGAGCTGCGCTTCCCCCGGGTGGTGCTCGCCCTGCTCGTGGGCGCCCTGTTGTCCCTGGCCGGCGGCGCCTACCAGGGCGCCTTTCGCAACCCGCTGGCCGACCCGTACCTGTTGGGCGTGGCCGCCGGCGCCGGGCTCGGGGCCACCATGGCGATCGTGGCCGGGTTCGGCGGCGGTGCCGGGACCGGCGGGGCGACCGAGGTGGCACTGCCCCTGGCCGCCTTCGCGGGCGCCTTGACCGCGGTGTCCATCACCTACGTGCTCGGCGCCGTGGGCGCCCGCGAGCGCTCGACGGCGTCGCTCATCCTGGCCGGCGTGGCCGTAGCCAGCTTCTTCACCGCCCTGCAGACCTACGTGCAGCAGCGCAACGACGACACGCTGCGCCAGGTGTACGCGTGGATCCTGGGTCGACTGGGCACCGCCGGCTGGCACGAGGTCCGGCTCCTGGCGCCCTACGCGCTGGTGGCCGCCGTCATCCTCCTGGCCCAGCGGAGAACGCTCGACGTCCTCAGCGTGGGCGACGACGAGGCCGCCTCGCTCGGCATCGACCCGGCCCGCAGCCGAGCCGTCGTGGTCGTGGCCGCGTCGTTGGCCACGGCGGCCGCGGTGGCGGTCAGCGGGCTCATCGGCTTCGTCGGCATCATCGTGCCCCACACGATCCGTCTCCTCGCCGGGAGCAGCTACCGGGTCATCCTGCCCCTGTCGATGCTCTTCGGTGCCGCCTTCCTGGCCCTGGCCGACCTCCTGGCCCGCACCATGCTGGCCCCCGGCGAAGTGCCGATCGGGGTCATCACCGCCTTCTTCGGCGCGCCGTTCTTCGCCGTGGTGCTGCGCACGAGCCGGCGGGCAGCATCATGATCGATCCCCACGACGTGCTGGCCGACCCCATCTCCACCACGCCCGACGATGACGCCGCCGCTACCGGGCCTGCGGTCCAGATCGCCGAGTTGACCGTGGTGCTCGGAGGCGAGACCGTCCTCGACCGCGTATCGCTCACCGTCGCCCGTGGCTCCTGGCTGTCGATCATCGGACCGAACGGAGCGGGCAAGACCACGCTCCTGCGGGCGCTCATCGGGCTGGTGCCGACCCGCGGCTCGGTCATGTTGGACGGCGTCGCCGTCGGCGCGCGGTCGCGCCGGGACCGCGCTCGGGCGGCGGCGGTGGTGGCCCAGAACCCGGTGGTTCCTCCCGGCATGTCGGTCCGCGACTACGTGCTGCTCGGCCGCACGCCGCATCTTCGCCCCCTCGGGCGCGACGGCGCCGCCGACGTCCTCGCCGTCCGCGACGCCCTCGACCAGCTCGACCTGGTCCGCTTCGCGGATCGGCCGCTGGACACCCTGTCGGGCGGCGAGCGCCAGCGCGCCTTCATGGCCAGGGCCCTGGCCCAGGCGGCGCCCATCCTGCTGCTCGACGAACCGACCACATCACTCGACGTCGGCCACCAACAGGAGGTGCTCGAGCTCGTGGACGGTCTGCGCCGCACCAACGGCCTCACCGTTGTCTCGACCATGCACGACCTCACCCTGGCCGGCCAGTACGCGGACCGGCTGTTGCTCCTCGACCGCGGTCGGGGGGTGGCGGCCGGCACGGCGGTCGAGGTGCTGACCGAGCACAACCTGGACCGCTTCTACGGGGCCCGCGTGCGGGTGCTGCACGGCGACGACGGAACGCTCGTCGTCGCCCCCGTCCGCGCCGGCCGGCCCCGCCAGGTCACCCCATGACCGACCAACCGCCCGTCGAGGACCCGAGGCCCGCGGCGCTGCGTTCGGCTCGGTCGGTCGTGGTGGTCAACACCGGCGACGGCAAGGGCAAGTCGACCGCAGCCTTCGGCATGATGATCCGCGGCGTGGCCCGGGGCTGGCGGGTCGCCGTCGTGCAGTTCATCAAGTCGGGCACGTGGAAGGTCGGCGAGGAGACCGTCGGGCGTCAGCTCGGGGTCGATTGGTGGGCCCTGGGGGAGGGGTTCTCCTGGGACTCAGACAACCTCAGCGAGGACCAGGCCGTCGCCGCGCAGGCATGGGCCCATGTACAGGCGCTGCTGGCGGCGGGCCAGCACGACCTGGTCGTGCTCGACGAGATCACCTACCCGATCAACTGGGGCTGGATCGACGGCGACGAGGTCCTCGACGCCATCCGGGAGCGGCCCGCCCACGTCAGCGTCGTGCTCACGGGCCGCGATGCGCCGGCCGCGCTCGTCGAGATCGCCGACACCGTGACCGAGATGCGCTCGGTCAAGCACGCCTTCGAACGGGGCATCCGGGCCAAGAAGGGCATCGACTACTGACGCGCTCCGACGCGAGCCTCCACGCGAGCCTCCACGCGAGCCTCCACGCGAGCCTCCACGCGAGCTACGACGAAGCGCCGGCCGTTCTGGGGTGGGGCACGGCAGGCACGTTGGTGCGGCAGATGCCCACTTAAACGGTGGGCGTTTGCCGCATCGACCCGTAGAGCTCTAGCGCTTCTTGGCGGCAGCCTTGGTCGGGCTGGCCTTGCGGGCCGGCGCCCGTTTTGCCGCCGTCTTCGTCGCCGCCTTCTTGACCGGCGCCCTCTTCGCCGCCGGAGTCTTCTTCGCCGCCGGAGTCTTCTTGGCCGCCGGAGCTTTCCTGGCCGTCGCCTTCGCCGTCGTCGACTTGACCGTGGTCGCTCGCTTGGCCGGTGACTTCTTGGCCACCGTCTTGGTGGCCGGTGCCTTCTTGGCCACCGTCTTGGTGGCCGCCGTGGCCTTCCTCGCCACCGTCTTGGTGGCCGCCGTGGCCTTCCCGGCCACCGAGCGCGCCCCGGCTGCCGCCTTCGTGACGACCTTGCGGGCGGGAGCTCTCGAAGCGGTGGCCTTCTTGGCAGGAGCCTTCTTGGCAGGAGCCTTCTTGGCAGGAGCCTTCTTGGCGGGAGCCTTCTTGGCTGCGGGTGACACGGGCGCCTCCTCGGCGATGGGTACTGGGGTCTCGGTCGCGTACGCGACCGCCTCGGCGACGTCCCCGCCGCTTTCGGTCGGCGCGGGCGCGGTGCCCGTCGGCGCCACGTCGATCCCGCGACGTGCGGGGTCGAAGCGTTGCACGACGAACGAGCGCGTCTCGCCGAGCTTGAATACCTCTCGGGCACTCCGAGGTGGTGGATCCCCCAGCACCTTGAGCGGCACGTAGCAATGGGCGGGGCCCACCGCCACGTACGCCCCGTGCGAGGAGAACCGATCGACCACACCCTCGACCACTGATCCGAGGGGGTGGTCGATCACGAAGTTCATATACGACGGCCCGTCGTTCGAGGCTTTGCGAGGCGCCCGGCGCTCTTCGGGGCGCGCCGCTCCGGTTTCGTCGCCCGCACCAGGGCCGGCTGGAGTACCGCCCGGAGCGCCACCCGAAGGATCCTGGCGTCGGCGCGCCGAGGCCAACGGCCGTTCCCTGGCCGCCATGCGCGGTGGCGGCACGGTAGGAACGGGCATCGGCCCGGTGGCGGCGATGGCTCGGCGTGACCGCTTGGCCGGCTTGGCCGGCGCCGCCCGCTCGGCCTCGGCCGGTTGGCCCGCGGTGGGCGCGGTGTTGCTCGTCTTGGCTGACCGCTTGCGTGGGGCCCGTCCCGCCCGGACCGACTTGCGGCTGGCTGGGCCGCGCACCGGGTTGCGGAGCACGAAGACCCACCCGACGTCGGGCACCGGCTTGCCGCCGATGAGACGGCCCTCGTCGAAGAGCCAGTCATGGGTGCCGTGGAACTCCTGGAAGGAGTCGTTGGAGAGCACGTCGGCATCGGCCCGCTCGGCGATCGACAGGACGAACGCGTCTCCTCGCCCGATCGCACCGGCGGGCGGCGACACCAGCTCGCCGTTGGCCACCGCCTCCTCGAAACCCTTGCGCTCCCGGGCGTCGATGCGATGACCGAAGGTGGCGTCGACGACGACGGTCACCTTCTCGTAGGGCTGCTCCGCGAGCAACGCCCGTACTGCCTCGTCGAGCTGGGAGAGACTGGGTAGCGATCGCCCCTCGGTGGCGATGTTCGACCCGTCGACGACGAGATGGGTGCTGGGCATGTTGTCGGGTAGTCAAGCAAACCCGCGTCCCGCGTTCGGGGATGGACCGAGGTTTTCCTAGTCCACCGAACCGGGATGCGCGGCGCTCGAGCTGAACACGAGGCTAGCGGCAATCTGGTCGAGTTCGGCCGCATCGGTGCTGGGAGCGTCGCTGAAGAGGCTGAGCATCCACACGCCGCCAGGGGTGGAGATGTAGTACTGCGTGCAGTCGAGCGACTCAGGGGCCGGGGGCGCGATCGGCAACGACGAATGCGCCCGCACCGCCGCGCCGGCGGGGAGCACGACATTCTCGACCGTCACCCCGACGGCGCCGTTGGCCTCGAGGGCGGCGCGGACGCTCTGCGCGAACCCGGCGGCCTCCAGCGAGGTCACGTCGGGCAGCCGAGCCAGGCTGGCATGCGTCGCCCCCGCCGTAGCCGGGTCCGAGGCCACCAGCACGATCTGCGCTCTACCGGCCACGCTGTCGGCCACCACCCCGTAGAAGCCGGCGTCGTCGAGCTCCCACGGGGCGGGCACCGAGATCGAGAACCCCTCACCGGCTGCGTCGACGCGCACGAAGCCGAGGGGCGGGCGGCCGGTCTCGGACGGGCCGGCGCCGGCCGCGGCGTCGCTCACGATCCTGAACGGCAGGTCGTCATCGGGCGCCGGAGCCGCGGTCACCACCACCATGGCGCCCGACGCCGCGATCAGGCCGCATAACAGCGCGGTCGTGCGCACCAAGCCACGCGGCGCGCGAAGCGCCGGCGAATGCTGTCCGTCCATCGTCCCTCCCCCGGCGAACCATGCCACACGGCCCGCCCGGTCAGGCAAATCGATCGGTGGCCGCCGGCGCGCTCGCGCCGCCGCTCCGACCTCGTTCCTAGGGCGCCGCCGGATCAGCCCAGCGGGCCTACGGCCGCGGTGAGGATGGCGTCCTGCTCGCGGGCATGAACGGTGGCGCTGCCGGTGGCGGGGCTACCGGACTCGTCCCGGCTGACCCGGCGGATGCGGTGGCTGGCGCCGAAACCGTCGTAGAGGCGGCCCTTGACGAAGTTCCACGCGCCCATGTTCTCGGGCTCCTCCTGCAACCACACCAGCTCGGTCACGTTGGGGTAGCGCCCCAGCGCCTCGGCCAACGCGGCTCTTGGCCAGGGATAGAGCTGTTCCAGCCGTAGCAGCGCCACGGGCGCGCCCACCTCGTCGCGCCGGGCCAGGGCCTCATGCGCCACCTTGCCCGAAGCCAGCACCACGCGGTGCACGTCGTTCGCCGCACGGCGCGCGGTACCGGCCCGGCCCGATGACCCATCGGGTCGTCGGGCGACAGCACCGTCGGCACCGGCGATCCCCGGGTCGCCGAGCACCTCGGCGAACGAACCCGCCGTGAACGCGTCGATCGGCGAACGGGCCTGGCGCGATCGCAACAGCGACTTGGGCGTGAACACCACGAGCGGCTTGCGCTGCGGGCGGGTGGCCTGGCGGCGGAGCAGGTGGAAGTACTGCGCCGCCGTCGAGCAGTTGGCGACGCCGATGTTGTCCTGCGCGCACAGCGTGAGGAACCGTTCGATTCGGGCCGAGGAGTGCTCGGGGCCCTGCCCCTCGTACCCGTGCGGCAGCAACAAGACGAGACCCGAAGACTGCGCCCACTTGTGCTCGGCCGCCACCACGTACTGGTCGATGATGACCTGAGCGCCGTTGGCGAAGTCGCCGAACTGGGCCTCCCAGCACACCAGGGCGTCCTTGTGGGCCAGCGAGTACCCGTACTCGAAGCCCAGCGCGGCGTACTCCGACAGCAGCGAGTCGTAGGCCCAGAACTTCGCCTGGCCCGGGCGCAGGTGGGCCAGCGGCGCCCACTCCGCCCCCGTCTCGTAGTCGACCAGCACGCTGTGGCGATGGGCGAACGTGCCCCGCCTCGTGTCCTGCCCGGCGATGCGCAGATCGATGCCCTCGAGCAACAGCGACCCGAAGGCCATGGCCTCGGCCAGGCCCCAGTCGAGGGCGCCCGCCGCGAACATCGTCGACCGGGCCTCGAACTGGCGAGTCAGCTTGGGATGGAGCACGAACCCGTCGGGGGGGTGCGACAGCACCTGGTAGATGGCCTCGATCGTGTCCCGACCGACGCCCGTCTCGGTGAGGTCGGGGGCGCGAGCCGCCCCCGGCGGGGGGGCGGTCGGCGGGGGGGCGGTCGCCGGTCGGGCCGCGGCGGGCGTCGCCGAGGTCTGGCGCGTCTGGTCGAGCGCCTCCTGCAGACGGGCCCCGAAGTCGTCGAGCGCATGCTCGGCCTCCTCGAGGGTGATGTCGCCTCGCTTCACCAGGGCCTCGGTGTAGAGCTTGCGCACCGAGCGCCGAGCCTCGATCCGCTTGTACATCAACGGCTGGGTGTAGCTCGGGTCGTCACCCTCGTTGTGACCGAGGCGCCGGTAGCAGATCATGTCGATGACCACGTCGTTGTGGAAGCGCTGCCGGTACGCGAAGGCCAGGCGGGCCACCTTCACGCACGCCTCCGGGTCGTCGCCGTTCACGTGCAGGATCGGCGCCTGCACCATCTTGGCGATGTCGGTGCAGTACTCCGAGGAGCGGGCCGACGCCGGTGGCGTGGTGTAGCCGAGCTGGTTGTTGATGATGACGTGGATGGTGCCGCCCACCCGGTAGCCCTTGATCTTGCCGAGTTGCAGGGTCTCGGCCACCACGCCCTGGCCGGCGAAGGCCGCGTCGCCGTGGATCAACAGCGGCAGGACCGAGAACGACTCGGGTTCGTCGATGAGGTCCTGCATGGCCCGCACCGTTCCCACCACCACCGGGTCGACCGCCTCGAGGTGTGAAGGGTTGGGCGCCAGCTCGACCCGCACCTCGTTGCCGGCGCGGCTGACGAACTTCCCGCTCTGGCCCAGGTGGTACTTCACGTCGCCGGAACCCTGGATCGACTCGGGGTCCACCGAGCCTTCGAACTCCTTAAAGATCTGGTCGTAGGACTTGCCGACGATGTTGGCCAGCACGTTGAGACGGCCCCGGTGAGCCATGCCCATCACCACGGTGCCCAGACCGGCGTCGGCGGTCGACTCGATGATGGCGTCGAGCACGGGGATGGCACTCTCACCCCCCTGGATCCCGAAGCGCTTCTGGCCGAGGTACTTCGTCCCCAGGAAGGTCTCGAAGGCCTCGGCGGCGTTGAGCCGGCCCAGGACATGGCGTTGGTCCTCCGGGGCCAGCTCGGCCGGCTCGCCCTCCACCTGGTGCTGGATCCAATGCTGCTCGTCCGGGTCGGAGATGTGCATGTACTCGATGCCGATGGTGCGGCAGTAGGCGTCGCGCAGCAGGTGCAGGATCTCGCCCAACGGCAGCCGCTCGGTGCCGGCCAGGCCGCCGGTGAGGAACTCGCGGTCGAGGTCCCAGATGGTGAGCCCATAGGTGGCGGGGTCGAGCTCGCTGCGCATGTGCGGCTCTTTCCACGCCAGCGGGTCCAGGTCGGCGATGAGGTGGCCTCGCACCCGGTACACCCGGATCAGGGTGTCGACCGCGATCTGCTTGGCCAGCATCGCCTCCTCGCGGTCGACCGGGTTGACGTCGCGCCGCCATTGCACCGCCTCGTAGGGCACGCCGAGCGAACGAAAGATGCGCTCGTAGAACCCGTCCTCGCCCAGCAACAGGTCGTGCACCTTGGCCAGGAACAGCCCCGATTCGGCGCCCTGGATGATCCGATGGTCGTAGGTGGAGCTGATGGTCATCACCTTCGACACGCCGAGATCCGCCAGGGCGGCGGGATCGGCGCCCTGGTAGCTGGCCGGGTAGCCCAGGACACCGACGCCCACGATCACGCCTTGGCCGGGCATGAGCCTGGGTACGGACTGCACGGTGCCGATCACCCCGGGGTTCGTGATGGACACGGTGGTACCGGCGAAGTCGTCGGGGCTGAGCCGGTTGGAGCGCACCCGGCGGATGAGCTCCTCGTACACGCCCCACAGGGACCGGAAGTCCAGCGTGTCGGCGTCCCGCAGGCAGGGGACGACGAGGCTGCGCGACCCGTCCGCCTTCACCATGTCGACGGCGATCCCGAGCCCGATGTGGTCGTGGCGGATCACCCGCGGCTCACCGTCGGGCCCTTCGGCGTAGCTCGAGTTCATCGCCGGCATGGTCTCGGCGATGGCGCGCACGATGGCGAAGCCGATGAGGTGGGTGAACGAGACCTTCCCGGCGCGGGTGCGGGTGAGGTAGCCGTTGATGACCGAGCGGTTCACCTCGAGCAGGCGGGCCGGGATCTCGCGAAAGCTCGTGGCGGTGGGGACGCCGAGGCTGGCCTCCATGTTGGCCGCGATGCGCGCCGCCGCGCCCCGCAGCGCCACGCCCTCGACGGGAAGGCGGGGCGTGGCGTCGGCCCTCGCCCGTTCGCGGCTCGTTCGCTCGCGGGTGCTCGTCGGTGGCGGGGCCTGACCCGACGGCACGGTCGACGGCACGGCCGACGGCACGGTCGACGGCACGGCCGACGGCACGGTCGACGGCGCGGCCGAAGGCGGCGTCGACGGCGGCGGGCGGGGGACACTGACCGGCGCGGCGGGGGCGGGACGGGGACGGTCGGGACGCGCCGGTGCGGACGGCCCGGTTGCGCCCGGCTCCACGACGTCACGTCGGTAGTCGGCGAAGAACTCCTGCCAGCTCTCGCTGACCGAGGAGGGGTCGCCGAGGAACTGCTCGTACATCTCGTCGACGAGCCATTCGTTGGGCCCGACGGGCTGGGAGGTCGCGTCCTTGGCCATCGGCTGTGATGCTAACGGCGGCCACTTCGCCGCCGAGACGCCGCCGAGCGACGTCCGCCGGGCGCCGGGTGGGGGCGGGCCCGGGCTCCGCTACGGTCGGCGCGCATGTCCGCGCAGTTCATCTACACGATGTACAAGGTCGGCCGGTTCCACCCGCCCGACAAGGAGGTGCTGCGCGACATCTCGCTGTCGTTCTACCCGGGGGCCAAGATCGGCGTCATCGGGGCGAACGGGTCGGGCAAGTCGTCGCTGCTGCGGATCATGGCCGGTGTCGACGACGGCTTCACCGGGGAGGCCCGCCTGAGCCCGGGGTTCTCGGTGGGGATGCTCGAACAGGAACCCCGGCTCGACCCGACCAAGGACGTGCACGGCAACGTGATGGACGGCGTGGGTGAGGTCGCCGGCCTGCTCGGTGAGTACGACGCCCTGATGGCCGGCTGGGCCGATCCCGACGCCGACTACGATCGCCTCGGCGCCCGCCAGGCCGAGCTGGAGGCCAGGCTCTCGGCGGCCGGAGCGTGGGACCTGTCGCGCACCATCGAGATCGCCATGGACGCGTTGCGGCTGCCCGCCAGCGACGCCGAGGTCTCCACGCTGTCGGGGGGCGAGCGGCGCCGGGTGGCCCTGTGCCGGCTCCTGCTGGCCAGGCCCGACCTGCTGCTGCTCGACGAGCCCACCAACCACCTCGACGCCGAGTCGGTGGCCTGGCTGGAACGGACGCTGCGCGACTACCCGGGCACCGTGGTGGCCATCACCCACGACCGCTACTTCCTCGACAACGTGGCCGGGTGGATCCTCGAGCTCGACCGGGGCCGAGGCATGCCCTTCGAGGGCAACTACACGTCGTGGCTCGAGCAGAAACAGGAGCGGCTGCGCCGGGAGGAGAAGACCGACTCGGCCCGCCAGCGCACCCTGGCGCGAGAGCTCGAGTGGGTGCGGATGGCGCCCAAGGCCCGCCAGGCCAAGGGCCGCGCCCGGCTGGCCGCCTACGACCGGTTGCTGGCCGAGGCCCAGGCCGCCGACGGCCGCGGCGACGGGTTGGAGATCACCATCCCCGGCGGCGAGCGGCTGGGCGACGTCGTCATCGAGGCCGACCACCTGGTCAAGGGGTTCGGTGACCGGCTGCTCATCGACGATCTCAGCTTCTCGCTCCCCCCGGCCGGCATCGTCGGCGTCATCGGCCCCAACGGCGCGGGCAAGACGACGCTGTTCCGCATGCTCACCGGTCAGGAGACCCCCGACGCCGGCGAAGTCCGTGTCGGTCCCACCGTGCGTCTGGCCTACGTCGACCAGTCGCGCGACGCGCTGGCCGCGGGCGACACCGTGTACCAGTCGATCACCGGCGGCACCGACAACCTGGTGATCGCCGGGCGCGAGGTGCACGGCCGGGCCTACGTGGCCTCGTTCAACTTCAAGGGATCGGACCAGCAGAAGCCCGTCGAGGTGCTGTCGGGGGGCGAGCGCAACCGGGTGCACCTGGCCCGGATGCTGCGCACCGGGGGCAACGTGCTGCTGCTCGACGAGCCGACCAACGACCTCGACGTGGACACCCTGCGGGCGCTCGAAGACGGGCTCGAGGCGTTCCCGGGGTGCGCGGTGGTGATCAGCCACGATCGCTGGTTCCTCGACCGCGTGGCCACCCACGTGCTGGCCTTCGAGGGCGACTCGGAGGTCCGGTTCTTCGAGGGCAACTTCACCGAGTACGAGTCGTGGCGCCGCAAGGAGTTGGGCGCCGCCGCCGAGCAACCGCACCGCATCAAGTACAAGCCCCTGGCCCGCGGCTGACCCCCACGCCCCAACACAACCCCGATTCGATTCCGCGACAAAGCGTGGGGTCCTGGCCCCACCGCCTGTCGCGAGATCGTGTGCCGCGCGCGCCGAGCCCTCCTGTCACCCGATCCTGGACCACGTCCCGCACCCCGAGGAATGGAACCCGACGTCGCTTGCGCCGATGGTCACGATCGCGGCCGCCTCGCTGATGTCGTTCGCATCGATGTCGGCAAGCTCGCCGCTGAAGCCACTCAGCCGCTCCCAGTAGCACGAATCGGGTGCTTCTTCCGAGCTTCGCCACGTACCTGGAGCGATCTCCTCGCCGACCTGGAACGTTCCGTCGCCGAATGGCGCGTCCGGTGTCTTCAGCGGGGCCAGGACGTTGCTCCAGGAGCCGCATCCACTCGAGGAGAAACCCGCATCCGTGGACGCGATGGTCACGATCTCGGGCGCACCGTCGGCTAGGCCGTTGGCGATGATGTCATCCAGCCCTCCGGAGAAGCCGGCCAGGCGTTCCCAGTAACAGAGGCCTTCCGCCGCAAGCGTCCTGAAGGTGCCAGCCGGGACTTCGGTGCCGACGATGTAGGTGCCGTCGAGAAAGTCGATCGCAGGCGGGGGTAGCTCAGCGCACGGCGTGAGCGCCTCGACCGCGGGGGAGATCGCGACCGGGCCTCCCAGGATCACGACCTCGTCCGGCGCCAGCCTTGCCAGCTCGGCTCCGACCGCCGCGGGGATGCAATCGGCCGTCACCAGCAGCAAGGGCGCCCGTTCGCCGCCGGCCACCACGGCGCCCGAAAGCGCGTCGGCAAAGCCAAACCCGTTGGCCAGGAACACCGCCGTCGCTCCCGCCGGATAGCTCGCGCTCGACACCGAAACTGACGTTCCGAACCGATCCTCTCCCGACACCCGCGAGACCGAACCAGCCGTGAAGGTCTGGAGCTGCTGTTCGACGGCGGCGGACAAAACGGGCTCACCGCCGAGCACCACGATCACGCCGGGCGTCAGGCGTGCGAGCTCTTGGGTGACCACCGCTGGAACGACGTCAGAGCCACTGAGCAGTACCGGTCCACCCGCGGCCGCGGCAGCCGCGCCCCCGGTGAGCGAATCCGGAAAGTCCACGCCGGTCGCAACGTACGCGGTCGCCACGTTAGGCTCAAAGAACGCTGCCGAGACAAGCGCGGCGGTCGCGTAACGATCGGGCCCCGCAACTCGTTCAATCTCTTCCGCGGGCGCACCGGACATAGCCGTTACTCGCAAAAGCTCGGACTCTATGTCATCACCAACAACAGACGTTCCCCCGACTACTACCACGCGCTCGGGCTGCAGCCGGAACAGCTCCTCCTCGGTCTCGATCGGGATTCGGTCGCTGACCAAGAGGAGGGGGCCGGCGGCGGCGGCGGCGGCCGGCGCTGCCGTCAGTGCGTCAGCGAAATCGAGCCCGCTCGCGATGAAGACGATACGGGCGCCGTCCGGAAAAGACCTCTGCGAGAGCGCTGCGGCCGTGCCATAGCGGTTATCTCCCGCCACCCGAACCGTGACAGGCGCGGCCTCGGCCCGGGGCGCCCACACGCCGAGCATCGAACAGATGGATGCTCCGATAACGGCAAGCCCGATCCGCCTCGAACCGTGCATCATGCACCTTCCTCCTCGGTTGCCCAGGGTGGGCATCCTTCCACAGCGCGTTCGCCTTCGACAGGCGTAGATCAGAGGCCCGGGCTCAGCGGAACTGGTCGAGGACGGCGGGGGCGGCGCCGTCGTCGAGGCCGAGGACCGCGGCGCCGCCCGAGCGGAACGGCACCGTCGGCAGGGGCAGGGACTCGGGGTCCAGGCTCCCCATGCGCCAGGCCAGGCCCAGCGCATCGAGCAGGCCCATCTCGTCGTCGATGCGGATGCCTCCCGCCACCGCGCTGGCCACGCGCATCAACGTGATCGGGTTGCGTGAACCGCCGGCCTTGCCCAGCACGGCCCTCAGGAACTGCTGCTGGCGCAGGACCCTGCCCAGGTCGCCCGTCGGGTCGACCACCCGCTCCCCGCCGATGACCTCGGTGTACTGGCGCGACCGCACGTAGGCCAGCGCCTGGGCCCCGTCCAGCTCGACCGGGCCGGACTGCTCCACGGCCAGGCCGGAGCCTTCGTCGAACGCCGGGTTCGGGAAGTCGATGGTGACGCCGCCCACCGCGTCGACGAGGCCGGCGAAGGTGACGAAGTCGACCTCGACGTAGCGGTGCACCGGGATGTCGAGGTTCTCCTGGACCGTTCGGATCAGCGTCGCCGGGCCCTCGTTGTAGGCCGTGTTGATCCGGCTCTCGGCGCCGGTCCCGGCGACGGTGACGAACAGGTCGCGCGGGATCGACAGCATCTTGGCGTCCCCGCCGTCGACCCGCAGCACCATGATGGTGTCCGAGCGTTGGCCGCCAGGGGCACCCTCGCCGATGATGGCGCCCGCATTCGGGTCACCGGTGTCGATGCCCTCCCGGGAGTCCGAGCCAACGATCAGGTAGTTGGTGCCCCCGCCGCCACCGGCGTCGAGCACCGACCCGACGTCGACCCGCTCGATCTGGGAGAACTTCCAGTTGGCCCAGGCCAACCCCGCCACCACCAGCACCAGCGGCAGCACCAGCGCCAACACGACGATGCGCCGCCGGCCGAGGCGCAGGAGCCGGCGCCGCGGTCTCGGGGAGGGGTCTTTGCGGACCGGCGTGCGGGGTCGTTCGACGGGAGGTGCCGCCGCCGGCGGCGATTGGGCCGCGGGCGCGGCAGGGGCCGGCCGAGGTGGGGCCGCGACCGCGCCGGGCGCGGGAGGGTCGCGCGGCGGCGGCGCCTTGCCCACCGCGTCGGGACCGACGAAGAACCGCCGCTGATCGCGGCCACCCGCGTGCACGAAACGCCGCTGCACCGGGTCCCAGACGACGGGGTCGTCGTCCTGTGCCGGGATGTCGTCGAAGGTCCGTCTCGGGGGTCGCTCGCTCAAGGTCCTGCCTGGGGAAGAGCCGGTCGGCCGGTCGGCCAGGTTACCGGTACCTGCTCGGACGGCGCGAGCGTCCCTTTTCGTTCCAACCTCACGGTCCGTCAGGCACGCACGCCGCGGCCGAGGTCGAGCAAGGCCAGCACGCGCGCCGCCATGGCGGCGACGTCGCCGTCGACCGGAGCGAGGACCAGCTCCGGAGCCCGCGGGGCCTCGTAGGGGTCGTCGATGCCGGTGAAGCCGGTCAGCTCCCCCGCCCGGGCCCGGGCATAGAGGCCCTTGGGGTCGCGCTGCTCGCACAGCTCGATCGGGGTGTCGAGGTGGACCTCGGCAAAGGGCAGGCCCGCAGTCTGGTGCGCGGCCCGCACCCCGTCACGGTCGGCGCGGTAGGGGCTGATGAGCGGCACCAGGGCCACCACGCCGGCGTCGGCGAAGAGCCGGGCCACCTCGCCCACCCGACGGACGTTCTCGCTGCGGTCTGCAGCCGAGAAGCCAAGGTCGCCGTTGAGGCCGTGGCGCAGGTTGTCGCCGTCGAGCAGGTAGGCGGGACGTCCCTGGTCCAGCAACAGCCGTTCCACGGCGGCGGCCACGGTGGACTTGCCCGAGCCCGACAACCCGGTGAACCACACCGTGGCGCCGATCGACAGCCGGTCGCCCCGCCCCACGTCGCCGTGATGCCACACGGTGTTGACGGTCTTCACCCGCCGCCCGTCCGCACCCTCAGGCCATTCCGCGACAAACCGTGGGGCCCCCGCCCCACTTCCTGTCGCGAGATGCGGATGGTGGCCGGCGGTGTGCCGGGGCCGGGGCCGGGGCCGGGTTCACCCCGGGGCCAGGATCATGCCCGCGGCCACGGTGAAGTCGGTGGCCTCGTCGACCAGGATGAAGCTGCCCGTGAAGCGGTTGCGGCGGTACTCGTCGTAGAAGATCGGCAACGTCGTGCGCAGCCGCACCCTGCCGATCTCGTTGAGCGCCAGCGCCGAGGCCGCCTCGTCGCGGTGCAACGTGTTGACGTCGAGCCGGTAGGCCAGCTCCTTGACCAGGGCCCGAGCCGTGCGCGACGTGTGCTTGATCACGTAGGTGGCGCCCTGGCGCAGGGCCGACGCCTCGGTCAGCCAGCACACCATGGCGTCCACGTCCTGGCCCATCGTGGGCTGGTTGTGGGTGCGGCAGATGAGGTCGCCGCGGGAGATGTCGATCTCGTCCTCGAGGGCGAAGGCCACGGCCATGGGGGGGAAGGCCTCGTCCACGGGCCCGTCGTAGGTGTCGATGGAACGGATGGTGGAGGTGAACCCCGACGGCAGCACCATCACCTCGTCGCCGGGCCGCAGCACCCCGCCGGCCATGGTGCCGGCGTAGCTGCGGTAGTCGTGGTGGCTGCCGCTGTGGGGCCGCAGGACGTACTGCACCGGGAACCGGGCGTCGATGAGGTTGCGGTCGCTGGCGATGTGGACGTCCTCGAGGTGGTGCAGCAGGCCCGTGCCCTCGTACCAGTCCATGTTGGCCGAACGGTGCACCACGTTGTCGCCTTGCAGGGCCGAGATGGGGATGAAGGCCAGGTCGTTCACGTCGAGCTTCATGGCGAAGGACCGGAAGTCGGCCTTGATGGCCTCGAACACCGACTCGTCGTAGTCGACGAGGTCCATCTTGTTCACGCACAGCACCAGATGGGGAATGCCGAGCAACGAGGACAGGAAGGCGTGGCGGCGCGACTGCTCCAGCACGCCCTTACGGGCGTCGATCAGGATCAGGGCCAGGTCCGCGGTCGAGGCCCCGGTCACCATGTTGCGGGTGTACTGGATGTGACCCGGGGTGTCGGCGATGATGAACTTGCGCTTGGGGGTGGCGAAGTAGCGGTAGGCCACGTCGATGGTGATGCCCTGCTCGCGCTCGGCCCGCAGGCCGTCGGTCAGCAGGGCCAGGTTGGTGTACTCGTCGCCTCGGTCGCGGCTGGTCCGCTCGACCGCCTCGAGCTGGTCCTCGAAGATGGCCTTGGAGTCGTAGAGCAGCCTGCCGATGAGGGTCGACTTGCCGTCGTCGACCGACCCGGCGGTGGCAAAGCGCAGCAGCTCCATCAGCGCACGCCTCCGGCCCCGCTGCCGGTGACAGGAATGCCCATCAGAAGTACCCCACGCGCTTGCGGTCTTCCATGCCGGCCTCGCTGATGCGGTCGTCGGCCCGGGTGGCGCCCCGCTCGGTGACGCGGGTGGCGGCCACCTCGGTGATCACGTCGCCCACCGTGGCCGCGGGCGACTCCACCGCACCGGTGCAGGTGGTGTCGCCCACCGTGCGGAACCGCACCAGGGCCTCGAACGGCTCCTCGCCGTCGAGGGGCCTCGAGTGCTCGGTCACGGCCAGCAGCATGCCGTCGCGGCGAAAAACCTGGCGGTGGTGCGCGTAGTAGATCGAAGGGATGGCGATCTCCTCCTCGGCGATGTACTGCCAGATGTCGAGCTCGGTCCAGTTCGAGAGCGGGAACACCCGGATGTGCTCGGTGCCGCGGTGGCGGCCGTTGTAGATGTTCCAGAGCTCCGGGCGCTGGTTCTTGGGGTCCCACTGGCCGAACTCGTCGCGGAAGCTGAAGACTCGTTCCTTGGCCCTGGCCTTCTCCTCGTCGCGCCGCGCCCCGCCGAACACCGCGTCGAAGCGGTTCTCGGTGATGGCGTCGAGCAGGGTCACCGTCTGCAGCCGGTTGCGCATGGCTCGCGGCCCCTTCTCCTCCACCACCCGGCCGGCGTCGATCGAGGCCTGCACCGAGGCCACCACGAGGCGCACCCCGAGCTCGGCCACCCGACGGTCACGGAACTCGAGCACCTCGGCGAAGTTGTGGCCGGTGTCGATGTGCATGACCGGGAAGGGCAGCTTGCAGGGCCAGAACGCCTTCTCCGCCAGGCGGAGCATGACGATGGAGTCCTTGCCGCCCGAGAACAGCAGGACCGGCCGCTCGAACTCGGCCGCCACCTCCCGGAAGATGTGGATGCCCTCGGCCTCGAGGGCCCGCAGGTGGGAAAGTTCGTAGCCCATGAGAGAACACAGGCTAGACAGACCATCCGCACCCCACGAAATCCCGACCGAATAGGTAAACATTCCGTTGGCTTCCCCTTCGCCTCCGTCGCGCGCCGCCGGGCCCTCCGACGATCCCTCCGACGATCCCTCCGACCACGCCCTCGCGGCCCGGCTCGCCACCGAGGCCGGGGCGCTCCTGGTCGAGCTACGAGGCCGCGCCGGCGCCACCGAGGCGAGCGCGGCATCGCTGCGCGCCGACGGCGATCGCCGCGCCCACCGGTTCGTGGTTGATGCCCTCGCCGAGCACCGCCCCGACGACGCGGTGCTCTCCGAGGAAGCCACCGACGATGACGGTGGCGGCGCCGGCGAAGCGCTGGCCCGGCGCCAACGCGCCGAACGGGTGTGGATCGTCGACCCCCTGGACGGCACGCGAGAGTTCGCCGAGCCCCCCCGCACCGACTGGGCCGTGCACGTGGCCCTGGTGGTCCGCGGGTGGCCGGTGGCCGGAGCGGTGGCGCTGCCGGCCCAAGGCGTCACCCTGGCCACCCATCCGGCACCTCCCCCACCGCCGCCGCATGGCGGCCCGCCCCGGCTGATCGTGAGCCGCTCGCGGCCGCCGGCCGTCGCCCTGGCCCTGGCCGAAGCCCTCGGCGGCGAGCTGGTGACCATGGGCTCGGCCGGCGCCAAGGCCATGGCCGTGGTGCGCGGCCAGGCCGACATCTACGCCCATGCCGGGGGCCAGTACGAGTGGGACTCCTGCGCCCCGGTGGCGGTGGCAGCGGCGGCCGGTCTGCACGTGTCGCGCCTCGACGGGTCGGCCCTGGCCTACAACCGCCCCGACCCGTGGCTTCCGGACCTGCTCATCTGCCGCCCGGAGCTGGCACCGACCGTGTTCGACGCGCTCTCGGCGCTCGATCGGGCCTGAACCAGGCCGGAACCGGCCTCCCGGCGGGCGGGCGACCGCCGCGCTCCGGAAGGATTCGTTGTCTAGGTTCGTCCCAGCGGGGAATACCCCTCCCGGCGAGGGCGTCGAAGCGCGACCGAAACAGTCGCACGATCGGGACGGTCCGGAGACCGGGAAGGTGCCTCACCCATGAACTGCCACCGCGACCGTGGCTGATGTCATCGTCCGCCCCAGCCCCGCGGTTGCCGGGCCTTCGTCGGCCGGCACCGGACGCGTGCGGGTGGACGGCAAGTTCTTCTCGACCGACAGCGGCCGCTTTCATTTTCGGGGCGTCACCTACGGGACGTTCCGGGCCCGGGCGGACGGCGCCCTCGTACCCGAGCCGGACCGCATGCGGGCCGACCTCGACGCCATGTCCGAGGCGGGCTTCACCGTCGTGCGCACCTACACCGAGCCCCCGGCCGACCTTCTCGACCTTGCCGGCCAGCGCGACCTGCGGGTCCTGGCCGGCGTCTTCTGGCCCGACTGGCGTTACCTGCTGGGTGCGTCCCGGCGCCAGGCCGCCCGGCTCGGGCGAGACGCCCGAGCCGAGATCCGGGCGGCCGCCTCGAGATTGGCCGGCGACGAGCGGGTGCTGGCCATCTGCCTCGGCAACGAGGTCCCCGCCGACGTGGTTCGTTGGCACGGTGCCCGCCGGGTGGCCAGCCTGATCGACCAGCTCGCCGGCGCCGTTCGTGAGATCGACCCGGACCTGCTGGTCACCTACGGCAACTACCCCAGCACCGAGTACCTCTCGCTCGACTCGCTCGACTTCGTCACGTTCAACGTGTTCCTCGATCGCGCCGAGGATCTCCGGCGCTACGTCACCCGGCTGCACCATCGCGCCGGCGAGCGACCGCTCGTGCTCGGTGAGATAGGGCGCCATGCCGAGGAGGGGGCCGCCGGGGCCAGGGCTCAGGCCGACCTGCTCGACGAGCAGCTCGGCGTTGCCCTCGAGCGTGGCGTGGCCGGCGTCTGCGCCTTCTCCTGGACCGACGAGTGGTGTGTCGCGGGCGCGGCCGTCGAGGGCTGGCGCTTCGGGCTCACCCGGCAGGACCGGACGCCGGGACCGGCACTCGAGGTCGTCGCCCGGCACAACCGGCGCCGGGTGGCCGATGTCATGGAGCGGTGGCCGACGCTGAGCGTCGTGATCTGCGCCTACAACGCCGCCGGCACGCTCGGCGAATGCCTGGCCCACACCTGCGCGCTGGACTACCCGGCGCTCGACATCGTCGTCGTCGACGACGGTTCCACCGATGCGACCGCCGACATCGCCCGCCGCCATCACCGTGCCCGGCTCCTGAGCATCCCCCACGGGGGGCTCAGCGTGGCCCGCAACGAGGGCTTTCGGGCCGCCCGCGGCTCGATCGTCGCCTACCTCGACTCCGACGCCTACCCCACCCCGGAGTGGCCCTACTACCTGGCGCTCGGCTTCGACGGTCGCAGGATCGGCGGCGTCGGCGGCCCCAACGTGCCTCCCCCCGACGAGCCCCTGGGGGGCCAGGTCGTGGCCCAGGCTCCGGGGGGCCCGGTGCAGGTGCTGCTGGCCGACGACCGGGCCGAGCACATCCCGGGATGCAACATGGCCTTCTGGAAAGACGTCCTCACCGAAGTCGGCGGCTTCGATCCGGTGTACACCTCGGCCGGCGACGACGTGGACCTGTGCTGGAAGGTCCTCGACCGCGGCTGGGAGATCGGTTATCACCCCGCCGCCCTGGTCTGGCACCACCGCCGCGTCGGGCTGCGGGCCTACCTGCGCCAGCAACGGGGCTACGGCCGGGCCGAGGCCATGGTGCAGGCCCGGCACCCCGACCGCTTCACCCCGTTCGGTACCGCCCGCTGGGTCGGCCGGATCTACACCAACCGGCCGCCGCTGTGCCGCCAGCGGATCTACCGGGGCCACTTCGGCGCAGCCTCCTACCAGTCGATCTACGGAGCCGGCGACTACAGGGTCGACGTCGCCCACCAGCTCGGCGTCCCCTTGGCCGCGGCGGCGGTCCTGGGCACGCCGGTCGCCCTGTTGAGCCCGTTGTTCGCGCTGACCGCGGCCGGGGGGCTCGTGGCCCTGGTGGCGCTCGGGCTCCTCGACGTGGCCCGGGCACAGCCACCGCGCCACCTGGTCACCGGGCGGGGGGCGTTCCGGGCTTCGGTGGCCACCCATCACATGTTGCAACCCCTGGTGCGCCTCTGGAGCCGTCATTGCACGGTCGTCTCGGGCGCCCACCGCGACGGCACCGAACCCGCCGCCCTGGCCGGTCCGGCCACCGCTCAGCGCGCCGGCGTGATGCTGCTCCCGCAGCCGACACCCCGCAGCGCGATCGCCGCGGCCATCGTGGCCGCGCTGCGCCACCGGGGCCTGCGGGTGACGCCCGGCACGGAGTGGGACGACCACGATGCCAAGCTGGCGGGGTCGGCCCTCGTGGTCGGGCATCTGGTGACCAGCGGCCATCCCATCGGCTGTGTCCAGGTACGAGTGCGCCGCCGTCTCCTGGGGCGGCGTGTTGCCATGATGGTGCTGGCCGCGGTGGTCGCCGCCGTCCTGACCGGGCCGGGGACTGCCCTGGCGGTGGTCGGCGCGGCGGCCCTCGACGTGACGGTCGGGGCCTGGCGTACCGGCCCGGTCGTGCGCCGGGCGGTGAGGGGCGCCACGGGGTGAGCGGCGCGCTCGGCACCAGCCTTCGCTCTTGGCCCGCGGCGGTGCGCTACTCGCGCCCGCACCGCGCCCCGTTCGCCGGTGGGGTCGGGCTGGTGTTCGTCAGCGCCGCCGTCAGCCTCCTGCAACCGTGGCCGATCGCGCTCCTGATCGACAGCGCGCTGGGCGACGAGCCGCTTCCCGGGCCCCTCGAGTCGTTGCTGGGCGAGACCACGGCGGGCCGCGTCGGGCTGGCCGTGGGGCTCGGGCTGGTGGTGACGCTGGCCATCAACGGGGTCGCCGCCATCTCCCAGCAGGTCATCACCAAGCTCGAGATGGGCATGGTGCTCGAGTTTCGCAGCCGACTTTTCCAGCACGTCCAGCGACTGTCCTTCGCCTTCCACGACGACCGGCTGACCGGCGAGTTCATGGGTCGTATCAACCAGCAGGCGTCGTCGGTGGGCAAGGTGACGGCTGCCATCTTCCCGTTGCTGGAGAGCACCCTGACGCTCGTCGGCATGCTCGTCATCGCCTACCTGCTCAACCCCCCGGTGGCCCTGGTGGCCATGACGGTGGTTCCGTTCATCTACGTCTCCACCGGCTACTACGGCAGCCGGATCGGGCCGACGGTGCGCCAGGTCAAGGGCATGGAGATCCGCTCCCTGCACATCGTCCACGAGGCGGTGCAGATGTTGCGCATCATCGTGGCCTTCAACCGCGAGGACCACGAGTACGACCGGTTCCGCCGGCAGGGCGAGGAGGCGGTCGACGCCCGGGTCAAGGTCACCAGGAGCCAGATGCTGTTCTCCCTGGCGGTCAGCCTCATCACCGCCAGCGGGACGGCGGCGGTGCTCGGGGTCGGCGCCTGGCAGGTCATCAACGGCCGGCTCAACGTCGGCGAGCTGCTGGTGCTCGTCTCCTACATAAGCGCCGTGTACAAGCCCCTGGAGACCATCAGCAACACCATCAACGGCATCCAGGAGGACCTCATCGGCTTCGAGATGGCCGAGGAGCTGCTCCACACCCAGCCCGAGGTGGTCGAGTCCCCCGACGCGATCGATCTCGAGGTCGCCCGGGGCCACATGGCGTTCGAGCACGTGACGTTCCGGTACCCGGGCCGGGAACGCACCCTGGTCGACGTCTCCTTCGAGGTCCTCGCCGGCCAGACCATCGCCATCGTCGGGCCGACCGGGGCCGGCAAGAGCACGCTGGTCAGCCTCCTGCCCCGCTTCTACGACCCCGACGAGGGTCGGGTCCTGCTCGACGACATCGACGTGCGCGACCTCACCCTGGCCTCGCTCCGCCGCCACATCAGCGTGGTGCCCCAGGAACCGTTGCTCTTCACCGGCACGATCCGGGAGAACATCCGCTACGGGCGCCTGGAGGCCAGCGACGACGAGGTGCGCGATGCCGCTCGGGCCGCCAACGCCCACGACTTCATCAAGGGGTTGCCCAAGCGCTACGCCACGACGCTGGGCGAACGGGGTTCGAAGCTCTCCGGCGGCGAGCGCCAACGCATCTGCATCGCCCGCGCCTTTCTCAAGGACGCGCCGATCCTCATCCTCGACGAGCCCACCTCGGCCGTCGACTCCCGCACCGAGGCGGTGTTCCTCGACGCCGTGAATCGTCTGATGGAGGGCCGGACGACGTTCATGATCGCCCACCGGCTCTCCACCGTCCGCCACGCCGACCAGATCCTGGTCGTGAACGACGGTGAGGTCGTCGAGCGGGGGAACCATGACGAGCTCATGGCCGAGGGCGGGCTCTACCGGCTCCTGCAGGACGCGCAGAGCGCTGCGCCGGGCGTCGCCGCCGTGCTCGGGCAGGCGGCGCCCGGCACCGCCGAGCGCCCCGTCGCAGGCCGCCCCGCCAGGGGCGGTGGGGAACCATGACGAGAATCGCCCCGCCCCGGGGAGTGCACCCATGCCGAGGTGGTCCTCGGCGACCTGCTGGCCGAGGTCGGGCTGTGAACGTCGGCTTGGCGCGCTCGGTCCGCGTCGGCGAAACGCCGGGGGTCGGGGAATGACGGGCCGCTTGGGCCCCTCGTCGTCGGTGTGCGCGGTCATCCCACACTTCGAGTGCGAGGCCTGGCTGCCCCAGGCCATCGAGTCCGTACTCGACCAGACCCGCCCGCCCGACGCCGTCGTCGTGGTCGACGACGCCAGCCCGGTGGCGCCGTTCGAGCTCGTGGCCCGCTACCCGGAGGTCACGCTGTTGACCGCGGCCGACAACGGCGGTCCCTACCGGCTCCTGCAGGCGGTCATCGACGGCTCTGATCATGACGCCTACCTCATGCAGGACGCCGACGACTGGTCCGCCCCCGACCGCCTCGAGGTTCTCCTCGGCGCGGCCGAGGCCACCGGAGCCGAGCTCGTCGGGAGCCACGAGACCCGCGTGCTGGTGGACGCCGGGGACATCGTGGCGGTGCGCTACCCCGCCGACGTCAACGCCGCGCTGCGTACCAACCCCACCGGCTTCGCGCTGCTCCACCCCACGAGCCTGGTCGGTCGTTCGCTGGCCCGGCGACTGGGCGGCTTTGCCACCGGGATGCGCTTCGGCGGAGACGCCGAGTTCCTCCGGCGAGCGGTCCACGCGGCCACCGTGGTCAACGCGAACCACTTCGGCTACTTCCGGCGCAAGCGGGCCGGATCGCTGACCACCGACCCCGCCACCGCCCACCACTCGCCCGAACGCATCGCCGTGCAGGCCGAGGTCGCCGCGGTGGCGGCGGCCAACGCCAGGGCCGTCGCCCGGGGCCAGCCGCCGCAGCTGGGCCCCTGGCGCCGGGCGCCCGCCCCCGCTCTGTCACACCTGGCCGGGCCACCGCTGCGCGGCGACGCCATGGCGGCACCGGCGCGATCGCGCCGGGCGCCCGGTCGATCCGGTGCTCTCGGCCCGACCGGGCGGGCCGCGCCTCGACAGCGCGACGGCCACGCCGGTGCGGGGCCCCTCGCCCCGGTGTTCCTGGTGGGTGCACCGCGCTCGGGAGGGGCGTTCCTGCTCTGGGCGCTCGACCACCATCCCCGGCTCGCCGCCGTGCCCGACGCCCGGTGGGTGGCGGGCCTGCTCGCCGACGTGGCGGCCCGCTGCGCCGACGACAGCGCGCCCGTGCCGGCCGGCCTGTCGGCGGCCGTCGCCGGGACCGTGGCCGCGTCGGCGGCCGGCGCCAGCGGTCGACGATGGGTCGCCGGCGGTTCCGCCGTCACCGCGGCCATCGATGTCCTGGCTCGTTCGTTCCCCGACGCCCGGTTCCTCCACGCGGTGCGCGACGTCGACGAGGTGGTGGCCGACCTCATGGCCCGGCCCACCGATGGCGGCGCCTACTACACGCCGGACCGGGCGTGGCGGGGTTGGCTGGCCGGCGCCCGCGCCGGGTTGGCCGCCGAGCGCCGTCTGGGCCCCGGGCGTGTCCGGCGCGTTGGCCACGCCGAGCTCCTCCGAGGCCCTGCCGCCACGGTCGAGTCGTGCCTGTCCTTCCTCGACGAGGACCCTCATCCGGCCTGCCGGCGAGCGCTGGACGCCCTGGCCCCTTCGCCGCTCCCCGAGGCGGCACCGGGCCCACCGGAGGTGGTCCTGGCCGCCCGGCGCCTCAGCGCCGACCTCGTGGCCGGGCGTCCCGTCGACGACGGCGCGATCGAGGACGACGACGCGCTCGTCGCCACCGGCGGGCGACCCGGGGAGCCCGAGCCGCTCGCCGATCAGGTGCGGCGCTTCATCGCCGAGGTGGTCCCGGCCGGTGCCGGCGTGGCGGTCGCCAGCAAGGGTGATCCGCGCCTGGTCCAGCTCGGCGACCGCACCGGGCTGCACTTCCCCCAGGTGCCCGACGGCACCTACGCCGGCCACCACCCTGGCGACAGCGACGAGGCGGTGGCCCTGCTGGAGCAGGTGCGGGCCGCGGGCGCCGCGTACCTGGTGCTGCCCTCGGCAGCCTTTTGGTGGCTGGCGCACTACCCCGGGCTGCGGCGCCACCTTGCCGAGCAGTACCAGCTCGTGGCCTTCCACGAGGAGTCGGGCGTCGCCTACCGGCTGACCCGCCACCCCGGCGGCGGGCACCTCGGCGGATCACCCCCGCCCCGGGTCGTGGTGCTCGGCGACCCCGACGGTGGCCCGCGCCCTCGGGGTCGCGGCATCGCCGGAGGCATCGACGGCGGGATGGCGACCCGTTGAGCGAGCCGCAAATGGCAAGGTGCCAGTGAGCGAGCCGCTGATGGCAGGGCATCAGTGAGCGCTCTGGTCGTGGTCGCCGCCGCGCTGGCCAACAAGGCCGGCAACTCCGGCGCGGCCTGGACCCGGATGAGCTGGCTGCTCGGCCTGCGGCGGATGGGGTTCGACGTCCACTTCGCGGAGGAGCTCGCGCCCGGCCCCGACGTCGAGGCCCGGATCGCCTGGTTCCTCGAGATCACGAGGGCGTTCGGTCTCGGGGGCTGCGCCACACTGCTCGACGCCGACGGCCGGGCCCTGGTGGGCCTGGACGCCGCGGCCCTGGCCGACCTGGCGGCCGAGGCTCTCGTGCTCGTCAACGTCTCGGGTCACCTGCGGCGCCGGGAGGTGGCCGACCGGCCCGGCACCCGGGTCTACGTCGACCTCGATCCCGGCTACACCCAGCTCTGGCACCACGACGGCCTGCTCGACCTCGGTGCCCACGACCACTGGTACACGGTCGGCCTGCTCGTCGGCACCCCGGCCTGTGACATCCCCACCGACGGGGTGCCCTGGCGGCCGGTACACCAACCGGTGGTGCTCCAGGACTGGCCGGCCCAGGCCGCGACGGGCCGCGGCACCTTCACGACGGTGGCCGCCTGGCGAGGACCGTTCGGCACCCTCACGCACGACGGACGGGTGCTCGGGGGCAAGGTCCACGAGTTCCGACGCTTCGCCGCCCTGCCCGAACGGGCACCCGGAGCCTTCCAGGTCGCCCTCGACATCGATCCCGCCGACGGCGCCGACCGGGACCTGCTCCAAGGCCACGGCTGGACGATTGCCGACCCGGCCCGGGTGGCCGGCGATCCCCGGGCCTTCCGGCGCTACGTACAGGACTCGCTGGCCGAGGTGTCCGTGGCGCAGGGGGTCTACGTGCACGCCCGAACCGGGTGGTTCGGCGACCGCACCGTCCGCTACCTGGCGTCGGGCCGCCCCGCGCTGGTCCAGGACACCGGCTTCAGCGCGAGGCTGCCCCACAGTCCCGGCGTGGTGCCGTTCACCACCATGGCCGAGGCGGTGAGCGGCGCCACGTCGATCCTCGAGGACTACGACCGCCACGCCACCGGGGCCCGGGGCCTGGCCGAGGAGATCTTCTCGTCCGATGTCGTCCTGGGACGCCTGTGCGAGGAGGTCGGCGTTGCCCCCTGAGCGCCTGCGCATCGTGCTGGCCGCCATGGTGGCCGGCGTCCCCGACCACGGCGGCTGGATCTGGGCCGTCATGCAATGGGCCCTGGGGCTCCGGAGCCTCGGTCACGACGTGCTGCTGCTGGAGCCGACCGACGAGACGACGCCGGCCCACGACGCCGCCTTCGACGCCGCGGTCGAGCGCTTCGGGATGACCGGGTCCGCCGCCATGGTCGGGCCCGGACGCCGGAGCCGCCCCCTCGACGATGCGGAGGTCAGGGCGTGGTGCGCCTCGGCCGACCTCCTGGTGAACATCGGCGGCGTCCTCGCCGACGCGGAGCTGTTCGAGCCGGTCGGCGCCCGGGTCTACGTCGACGTCGACCCGGGGTTCACCCAGCTCTGGCAGGCCGTCGAGGGAATCGACATGCGTCTCGGCGGTCACACGGCGTACGCCACCGTGGGGCTCAACATCGGGTCCCCGGCCTGCGACGTCCCGACCTGCGGCCTGGACTGGCTCCCGATCCTTCCCCCGGTGGTCCTCGATCGGTGGCCGTGCGACCACCCGCTCGAACGCCGGGCGCTGACCACCGTGGCCAACTGGCGCGGCTACGGCTCCGTGGAGCACGGCGGCGTGCTACACGGTCAGAAGGCCCACTCCTGGAGGGCGCTGCTGCCGGTCGCCGCCCGCAGTGCCGTCCCCTGCACGCCCGCCCTGGCGATCCATCCCCGCGAGCGGCACGACCTGGCCGCCCTGGACGAGCATCACTGGAGGTTGCTCGACCCGGCCGCCGTCGCCGGCACACCCGAGGGTTACCACCGCTTCGTGAGCGGGTCCCTGGCCGAGCTGGGAATTGCCAAGAGCGGCTACGTCGTCTCCCGCTGCGGGTGGTTCAGTGATCGCAGCGCCTGCTACCTGGCCGCCGGACGCCCCGTGATCGCGCAGGACACCGGCTTCGCCCACCACCTCCCCGTCGGCGAGGGCCTGCTGGCCTTCGACGGCATCGACGACGCCCTCGAGGCGATCGCATCGGTCGAGGCCGACTACGACCGCCATCGCGAGGCCGCCCGGACCATCGCCACCGACCATCTCGACGCCCGCAGGGTCCTCCCTCGCCTTATCGACCACGCCACCGGAAGCGCCACGCCATGACCGATACGACCAATCGCCACGCCATGACCGACAGGACCAAGGACAGCGGGCACGACACCGTCCTGGCCCTGGTGCCGCACTTCCGGTGTGAGCGCTGGCTCGACCACTGCCTGAGCTCGCTCGTCGGCCAGACCCGACCACCGGACGGCATCGTCGTGATCGACGACGCCTCGCCCTCGCCACCGCTCGACATCGTCCGGCGCCACCGCAACGTGACGCTGCTGCGGGCGGCCCGCAACGTCGGCCCGTACCGGCTGGTGCAGCAGGTCATCGACGACACCGACGCCAACTGGTACCTGTTCCAGGACGCCGACGACTGGTCGGCCCCCGACCGGCTCGAACGCCAACTGGCCGCGGCCATGGCGTCGGGCGCCGAGCTGGTCGGCAGCGACTACGTGATGCTGACCACCGACGAGGGCCTGACGGTCCCCCACGCCTTTCCCGCCGACGTCAACGCCGCGCTGGCCGCGTCGCCCACCTGCCACGCCCTGCAACATCCCACCAGCCTGGTGGCTCGAGATCTCGTCCAGCGGCTCGGGGGCTACTCCTCGGGCATGCGCTTCAGCGGGGACGACGAGTTCTTACGTCGCGCCATCCACGCCGCCCGGGTGACCAACGTGGCCGGCATGCTCTACTTCCGGCGCCACCGAGCCGAATCGCTGACCACCTCGGATGCCACCGGTCACGGCTCACCGGCCCGGCAGGCCGTTCTCGCCGAGCTGGCGGCCCGGGCGACGGCCAACGCCGCCGCCGCCGAACGGGGCAGCGCTCCCCAGCTCGAACCGTACGACCGAGCGGGGCCCATCGAGCTCGAGCACCTCTTCGGGCCGGTACCCCTCGACCCGGCGACGCGTTCACGCCCCACGGCGGGGCTGCTCCGCCGGGCCCGGCGCCGCCGCTCTAACCCGGCCCAGCGCGCCGCGTCCCGACGCGCCCGGCCGATCCTGGTCGTGGGCGGTCCGACCTCGGGCGCGGATGCGCTGTTGTGGGCCCTGGGGCAGCACCCGTCGTTGTCGGTGTTGGTCGACGCCTCCTGGTTGGCCCCGCTCGAGGAGATCGCCCGGCGCGCGACCGAGGCCGCCCCGCCGCGCCATCTCGCGTTGTCAACCGCTCGCCGCTTCCGCCCCCTCGACACGGTGGGGGCCGGGCCCGACGAGGTCTGGAGCGCGCTCGGTCCGGCCCTGGTCGGCCTCGCCAGCGCGGGGGCCGGTCGGGAGACGACCCTGCTGGCCATGACCCCGCCCGACCCGGCCCTTCTCACCACGCTGCTCGCGCTCCTCCCCGATGCGGTGGTGATCCATCTCGTCCGCGACGCGGACCACGCCGCCGCCACGATGTCGCGCCGGTCCAAGGCCATCAGCGAGCCGATGCCGGCGCTCGACGCCTACCGGGCCTGGCTCGACACGGCGCGACGCGGGTTGGAGTGCGAGCGGATCGCCGGTGCGGGGCGAGTGCTGCGGCTCGCCTTCGACGACCTAGTGGCAGAGCCCGCTGCGGTGATGGCCCGCTGCCTGGCCCTGGCCGGTCTGGCCGAGCACCCGGCCTGCGCCCGCCCGCTGGAGGGGTTCGAGATCGTCGGACCGAGCGTCTCGGCCACCACGACCGCCAAGGTCGCCACCGAGGCCCGGGACCTGAGCACGGCGCTGTGTGGGCCGACCCCGCCACGACCACGACGGCCTGCGCCCCGAGCGAGTGGTCCCGACGACGTCGGTGCCACGGTCGAGCTGGTCGCCGCCACGGTGGGCCCCCTGCCCGACCACGTGGCGGTGCCCGGGACGCTGCTGCGCGACGCCGTGCCCCCCGGGGCGGTGGTGGCGGTGGTGACCAAGGGCGAGGGTCGCTTCCGAGAGCTGCCGGGCGCCGAGGTGTGGCACTTCCCGCAGACCCCGGACGGAGAGTGGGCCGGCTACCACCCCGCCACCGTCGACGATGTGACCACTGAGCTGGAGGAGCTCCGACGCCGGGGGGCCTGCTACCTCCTGATCCCGCAGTGGGCGGCGTGGTGGCTCGAGCACTACGAGGGGCTGCGCGAGCACCTCCTCGCCGGCGGCGCGCTGGTGGCCGAGTCGCCGACGCAGGGCTCGCTGTTCGAGCTGGGCCCCCGCCCGTCCAAGGTGGCCCGCGGGTCACCCGCGCGGGTGCGACCGCAGCGGCGCTCGGTCTCGGTGGTGTCGTGGAGCACCACCCACAACCCCCTGGGACGGGCCCACGTGCTGGCCGAGCTGCTGCGGGACCGCTACGACGTCGAGCTGGTAGGCCCGAGGTTCGACCGCTTCGGGACCGAGACCTGGCCGCCTTTGCGCGACATGGACATCCCCTTACGATCCTTTCCGGGCGGGGCGTTCCCCGACCTGTTCGCCCTCCTCGAGGACTTCGCCTCCACGATCACCAGCGATGCCGTCGTGGTGTCCAAGCCCCGCTTGCCCTCGTACCTGCTGGGCATGATGACCAAGGCCGTCAGGGCCCGGCCCCTGGTGCTCGACGTCGACGACCGCGAGCTCACCTTCGTCGGCGCCGACGAACCCCGCTCGCTGCCCGATCTCGAGCACCTCGGCGACGAGGAGCTGGCCAACCCGCATGGGCGATGGTGGACCCAGCTGTGCGAGTCCGTGGTCACCGCCGCCGACCAGGTCACCGTCTCGGGCCCGGCGCTGCAGGAGCTGTTCGGCGGCACCATCGTCCCCCACGCCCGCGACGAGCGGGTTTTCGACCCCGCTCGCGTCGACCGGGGCGAGGCTCGACAGCGGTTCGGGTTCGGTCCCGACGAGCGGATCGTCCTGTTCGGCGGGACCCCTCGTCGGCACAAAGGGGTGGTCGAGCTCGCCGCCGCGCTGCACGAGATCGGCGACCCGCGAGCCCGGCTCTGCGTCATCGGCACCTCCGAGCTCGACGCCCTGTGGGGCGACCTCGAGCCCTACTCCGAGATGATCCGGGTCGTGCCCCCGCAGCCCTTCGCCACGCTGCCCCACCTGCTCGCCGCCGCCGACATGGTGGCCGTCCTCCAGGACCCGGACAGCGATGTGAGCCGATTCCAGATGCCGGCCAAGATCACCGACGCCCTGGCCATGCAGCTCCCCTGCCTGGTCCGAACGGTGCCGCCGCTGGAGCCGCTGGTTCGCTCCGGTCACCTCCGTGCGGTTGGCCACGACGGCCTGGCCGCCAGCGTAGCCGCCCTGCTCGAAGACCTCCCCGGGGCGCGCCAGCAGGCGCTGGCCAATCGCGAGCTGTTCCTGTCGGACTTCAGCTTCGCCGCCATCCGCCCCCGGTTGGAGGCCGTTGTCGAGTCGCTGCTCGACACTCCGCCGGCGATCGCGCCCGAGCACGCGGCGGTGTTGGCCTTCGCCGAGCAGCGCTTCGGGTCGAAGCGCACCGGGCCCGACGGCCCCGGCGGGATCGCGCCGAGGCGGGCCCGGCCGCGAGACGCCGCACCCTGCTTCGACGTCGTCATGTTCTGGAAGCAGCACGATACGGGCCTCTACGGGCGCCGCCACGACATGCTCATGCAGCAGTTGGCCGCGTCGCCACGCGTCGCCCGAGTGGTCCAGTTCGACGCGCCCGTCGACATCGCCACCCTGCGGCGACCCGACGGTGACCTGCCCACCCACACCGCCCTGCTGCGAGAGCGGGCGGTCGCCCGGGTCGACGGTGTCGAAGCCGTACCCGGGCTGCACCAACACTCCTTCGTCTACACCCGCGACGGCGAGGGCGGCGAGGCGCTCCCCCGGCGGTCGGAGTACGGAGCACGCGTCGGCGAGGCGCTCGACCGTCACGGCGTGGGCGAGCGGCCCACGGTGTTCTGGGTCTATCCCAAGCACTTCGACTTCCCGGCGATCGCCCGGGACCGCCGGCCCGAGCTGATCGTGGCCGACGTGGTCGACGACCATCGGACCTGGCTGCGCACCGACGACCCGGCCCGGCCCGACGTCGACCGCAACTACCACGAGATCGCCGAGCTGAGCGACCTCGTCCTGGTCAACTGCGAACCCATGCGCGACGTCATGGCCGCCATGCCCCGGGCCGGGGGACCGATCCACCTCGTGGCCAATGCGGCGGAGTACCCCGATCCGGCGATGGCGACTGACGTCGAGATACCCGACGACCTCCGGCGGCTGGGGGGCCCGCTGGTCGGCTACGTCGGCAACCTCTCCAGCCGGATCGACGTGGACCTGCTCGACCGCATGGCCACCCGCAGGCCGGGATGGCAGGTGGTCCTGATCGGCTCGGCCCATGCCGGACGGGCCATCGGCGCGCTGGCCCGGCACCCCAACGTGACCCTCCTGGGCCCCCGGCCCTACGGCGACGCCAAGCGCTACATCCGCTCGCTCGACGTGGGGATCATCCCGCACCTCGATGATGCCATGACCCGCACCATGAACCCCCTGAAGGCGTCGGTGTACTGCGCGCTCAACGTGCCGGTCGTCTCCACCGACATCGGCAACCTGGGCGAGCTTCGCCCGCTCATCTCGGTGGCCTCGGATCACGACGACTTCATCGACAGGGTGGAGACGGCCATCAACGTCGGGCGCCGCCCGGTGGACCCGCGGGTCGACGCCGTGCTGCGCCGCAACTCCTGGGCCGCGCGGACCGAGGTCATCACGGGCCTGCTCGACCAGGCTCTGGAGGCCAAGGCGGGGGCACGGCGGTGACGACCGGCGCCGAGCTCGACGGTCCCACCACGCAGGCCCGCCAGGCGCTCGATGCCGCCCGGAGCTCGACCGAGGCCCCCGACCATTCCTGGCTCGAACCCGACCGGACGCGGGCGGAGTGGGCCCTCGCCGGCGACGCGCTGCACTTCGTCGACCGACTGGTGGCGGCCATCAGGCCCCGCCGGGTGGTGGAGTTCGGCTCGGGCCTGTCCACGCGCCTGCTGGCCGCGGCATGCGCCCGCCTTCCGCAGCCGGCGACGCTCGTGTCGATCGAGAGCGACCCCTACTTCGCGCGAGCCACGACGGCGGCGCTGGAGGCGGACGGAGCGCTCGGCACCACCACCGTGGTCCGGGCGCACCTGGTGGTACGGCGGTGGTTCGGGCGCCACCTCGGCGTCTACGACCTACCCGACCAGGTGGTGAGCGCCGAGCCGTCCCAGCTTCTGGTCGTCGACGGGCCGCCGTTGCCCCTCGGCGGGCGGGAGGGCTCGTTGTTACAGGCCCTGCACCTGGGCGAGCCCGGCTCCATCGTGCTGCTCGACGACACCGACCGGCCCAGCGAGCGGGCCGCGCTGGCCCGGGCCCGAGAGGTGCTCGGCGACGCCGTCGACGTGGTGCACCTCGACGGCTTCGCCAAGGGCCTCTCCGCCGTGGTGATCCGAGCGGAGATCGCCGGGTCGGCCATGCCCGAGACGCCGGTGCCGGGAGACGGCCGGTGACGCCGGCACCGGCCGGGCTCGACCACCTGCAGGCCTTCCTGGACGACGCCGCCGACTCGATCTGCGCCTCACCGATCTTCGTCATCGGGTCACCGCGGTCGGGGACGACGGCGCTGCCGCGGGCCCTGGCCCGGCACAGTGGCCTCTGGACCTCGCACGAGTCCTACGTCCTGCACCGCCTCTACGGCGACGGCCGTGCCGCCCGGGCCTGGCGTGGGGACGCAGAACGCCAGCAGTCGCCGAGTTGGCTCAAGACCCAGGGTGTCTCCCGCAAGGAGTTCCTCGGCTTCGTCGGCGCCGGGCTCAACGCCCTCTACAGCAGCCGCAGCGGAGGCCGGCGATGGATCGACCAGACGCCGCTCAACACCGTGATGGTGGACGACCTCGCCGACCTGTTCCCCGGCGCCCAGGTCGTGCACATGGTGCGCGACGGGCGACATGTCGTGCACACCATGAGCCACTTCCTCGACAAGTTCGAGGGCCGCCCCGCCGCTCGCCGCTACGTGCCGGCGTGGGCCACCGACTTCGGCGAGGCCTGCCGCACCTGGCGTCGGTGGACCGAGACGGCCTCGGAGTTCTGCCGCCGGCACCCCGATCGGGCCACCACCGTGGTCAACGAGGCGCTGATCGCGGCACCGAGAGAGGGCTTCGGCGAGCTCTTCCGGTTCCTCGGGGTGCCGTGGGAAGAGGGGCCGATCTCGGCGTTCACCTCGACCAGGGTCAACTCGAGCTTCGCCAACCAAGACGTAGGCGCCGTCCGCGCCGCGCCGACCTGGGACGCGCGACGGCGGGAGATCTTCGTCGAGGAAGCCGGCGAGCTGATGGTCTCGCTCGATCTCGTCGAGGCGGCCGATCTGCAGCGATGGCTCAGCGGGGCCAGCCCAGGGCGCTCGACGGCCACGTGACCAGCGCGCCACGAGCCGACCCGGACGACGCGCGCACCGGGAGCAGGGTTCGCAGCTCGTCGTGCGCGGCCAGGGCGGTGCTGTCGAAGGTCGGCTCCCACGCCGGCACCGGCAGGCGGGCCAGCGCCACGGCACCGACGATGCGATCCCCGGCGAGATGGGCGGCGCGCAGCTCGGATCGGTCCTCGCCGCGGCGCTCGGTCCACAACAGCGCCAGGGGCTCGCGGCCCGTCCCGACCAGCGCCGGTCGACCGGCCAGGTCCTGCGGGCCGCGCACCGACGACGCCTGCCAGCCGTCGGCTCCCTGCCAGACGTGCACGACCCGGGCGTCGTCGGCGGGCGGGTCGTCGACCAGGAACACCGCGTGCGGGCGCCCGGAGCCGTCGACAGCCATCCCCCCCTGGTTGACCAGGACCGGCGAGCCCTCGTCGGTCCGCGACACGATCTCGGCACGACGATGCGTCACCGGCAGGGCGAGGGCCGCGCCGTCGGAGCCCTCCCACGTCTCGCCACCGTCGTCGGAGGCCAGGTAGGACACGTCGCGGTTCGTCTCCACGTCGGCATCGGCGCGCCACACGAACATGACGTGGATGCGGCCCCGCTCGACGTCGACGGCCACGCGCTGCAGGTACGGGCTCTCGCGGCTCGACCGGCCGTCCACCAGCGTGGCCACCCGCTGCCACTCACCCGTGCGCGCCTCCAGCCGGTTGAGCACCACGTCACCGTGCCCGGCCACCCCGTCCCGATAGAAGAACAGCAGGCCCCCGGTGGGTGAGCGCACGAAGGCGGGATAGGAGACCGAGGCCTCCTCCGACCCCACCATGCCCGCCGCCACCCAGTCGTCGATGGCCAGGGGCTCCCGGGAACGGACGTAGCGCAGCGCGGTGGTGTGCATGTTCCCGGCCACGTGGACGATGCCCCGCTCGTCTACCGCAAGGGTGTAGACGTTGTGAGTGTCCTGCTCGGTCGGCGCCCCCAGCGGGTTGCCCTCCAGCGCCCCCAGGTCGGCCGTGCGCCAGTCACCGTCGGGGCCCTGACGACGACCGACGATCGGGCTCCCGTCGCCGTCGATCCACAGCGCGAACTGCATCTCGTCGTAGGTCCAGAGGGTGTCGGTGGCAAAGGCGACACCGTTGGGCTCGCCGCCCACGCCCAACCCGGTGGGCAGGACGCTCACCGCCGTCGGTTGTTCGAACCGACCCGGGAACGGGTCGAGAGCCTGTTCTGCGTCGGTCCGCCCGAGGACCAGCATCACCAGCGCGGCCAACGCCAGGACGGCGGCCACCACAACGGCACCGGCGAGGGGACCGGTCGGCCGCAGAGGGCCCGCCTCACCCACGAGCGGCCAGGTCGGCGAAGCTCCTCAGCTCGACCCCGCGCTCGGCGATACCGGCCCGGAGCCGGGCGTCGCAGAGCACGGCGACCGCGATCGAGCGCTCGGTCCGATAACCGGCGGGGGCGTCGTCGTGCAGCCCGGGATGGCAGCCCAGCTCGCTCCACCCCGGTGAGAGCTCGCGCTCCACCGCCACCTCGTCGTCGACGTCGACGACGAGGTAGTCCGGTGCCCACTGGGCCCCGCTATAGGTCCACTGGGCGAGGTCGACGTGAAGGCCCAACGAGAGCGCAGGCCGCGATCGGGCGTAGGCAGCAGCGTGGTCGGCCGCCGGCCAGCGGACCATGAGGCTGGCGCTGGTCACGATCCCCCGCTCGTAGGCGGCGCCCACGCCGTCGTTGATGCCATCGCTCTGGCCGAAATCGTCGGCGTTCACGATGAGGAAGCGGTCGGTCATCGGCACCAGGACGCAGGACGAAGGAAGTCACCAGCACTTTCGAGGACGAGGACGCCGCGAGCGCCGTCATCCGGCCGGCGAAACGTCCGAGTAGTTCCCGTACGAGCCCTTACCCGGGTAACAACATGTCGACCCCTCCGCCCGCTCCGCGCAGCCGCCCCGGCCCGCCGCCGTCCCGGCCCGCTCCGCTCAGCCCTCCCCCGCCCGCGGCCGTCACCGGCGTCGGCTTCGGCGCGTCCCGTCATCGCTCTTTGCGGAGCTGCGCCACCGCTCGCTCGGCCTTGGCCAGCCAGTCCTGGGCGTGGTCGGGCGGCGGCTCGGTTCTCCTGTCCCATCCCAGCCACTGGACGCACAGGTGCAGCTCGGCCATCCACAGGGCCCTCGCCAGCTCCGTCGGCGACGGCCGCCCGGTCCTCGGGAGCGCCCCGTGGTACGCCTCGACGAGGGCGTGGCGGGCGGCATCGTCCCACCGGCCGGCCACGAGGCAGGCCAGGTCCAGCAAACCGGTGCCGACGCCGGCGAGCTCCCAGTCGATGGCGCCGATCCGCCCGCTCGAGGGGACGACCATCACGTTGGAGGCGTAGAGCTCGCCGTGCACGATGCTCACCGGTAGCGCGGCCAGCGCGTCGAGGACGCCGTCGTAGCCCTTCAGCACCGCGGCCAGGCGATCGGCGGCGTCGGGCGTCGGGGCGCGGGCGGTCAGGGCGCGCGCTCGCGTGGGCCAACGGGCGAAGAACGCCCGGTCGTAGCGCACCAGGCCGGCCCGCTCGAACGCGTCGACGCCGGACAGCTCGGTGTGGAGCCGCCCGGCCCAGGCCGCGACGTCACACCAGACGTCGAGCTCGCCCACCTGCCACAACGGCACACCGGCCACGCGCTCCAGCACGAGCCAGGAGGAGCCCGAGGCCCCATCGCCCCCCGAGGCGATCAAGTCCGGTGGCCCCAGACGCCGGCCGGCCAGCACCGAGCGGTACACCCGGCCCTCCCGGCCGGGATCCACGAGAAAGGCTGGCCGGTTCTCCCGTTCGGCCCGTTCGCCGCCCAGCTCCTTGAGAAGCAGCTCCACCGTCCGCCCGTCCTGCAGGCGGACGTGGAGCTCGTCGAGTCGATGCGTGGATGCATAGAGGTGGGGCTCGCTCACGACGTCGGCGACGTCCGGCCCCAGCGCCTGGACCACCGCGGCACGCACCTCCGACAGGCTCACCGGGCTCATGGCCCACTCGCACCGTGGCGCGCTTGGCGCCACCTCGTACCCCGCGGGCACACCACGACCGGGACGGCGGACACGCACGGATCGTAGGCAGCCCTGCCGCGAACCTCGCCGGTGCTGGCAGACTTCCACCGCAATGTCGGGGACCACCAGTGCGGACGCCGGAACGCGGGTCGGCGATCTCGAGGAGGCCGACCTCGCGTACGGGGCGTTCACCGACCACGGCCCCTGGGTGCTCGACCCCGACCGCCTTCGCTGGCGCCGGGGCCTGGACCGCCTCCGGGCCAAGGCCAGAGCCGAGGTGCCCGGCCTGGTCCGGCCCCGAATGGTGCCGCCCGGCCTGCGGGTGGTCACCACCGCCCGCCAGCTCGGGCTGGCGGTGGGGCTGTGGGCGCTGGTCGAACGGCGCCGGGGCGGGCGCGGGTCGATCGCCGGCGTCTCGCGGCGGCTGCGCATCGCCGCCGAGCGCCTCGGTCCCACCTACATCAAGCTGGGCCAGATCATCTCCTCCGGTGAAGGGATCTTTCCTGCCGAGCTGGTCACGGAGTTCCGTCTCTGCCGTGACCGGGTGCCACCCGAGCCCTTCGCCTCGGTGCGCCGGGTTGTCGAAGAGGACCTCGGCCGGCCGCTCGAGGCGGTGTTCGCCTCCTTCGACACCGCGCCGCTGGCGGCCGCTTCGATCGCCCAGGTGCACGCCGCCGTCCTGCGCAGCGGCGAGACCGTGGTGGTCAAGGTGCAACGTGGGAAGGTGGCCCGGCTGGTGCGCAAGGACCTCCGGGTCATGGCCTGGATCGCCCCTCATCTGGTCGGGCGCATCCCGGTGGCGGCCCTGGCCAACCCACCGGCGCTGGTCGAGCTGTTCGCCGAGACGATCGCCGAGGAGCTCGACTTCCGGCTCGAGGCGGAGAACATGCTCGACCTGGCCCGCACGTTCGCGACCCTGGGCCAGCGCGGCTACGTGGTCCCCCGCCCGCACCCCGAGCTCGTCACCCGCCGGGTGCTGGTCATGGAGCGCCTCGACGGCTTCGCTTTCGACGACGTGGCGGGCATGCGCGACGCCGACGTCGACACCCGGGCCGTGATCCGCACCGCCATGGTGGGCCTCATGGAGGGCGCCATGATCCATGGCATCTTCCACGGCGACCTGCATGGCGGGAACCTGTTCGTGCGCCCCGACGGGCGCACCGCGCTGCTCGACTTCGGCATCACCGGACGGCTCTCGGAGGGGCGCCGCCTGGCCTTCCTGCGCTTCCTGCTGGCGGGGACGGTCAACGACGTGATGGGCCAGCTCGCCGGCCTGCGGGACCTGGGCGCCCTACCCCCCGATACCGACCTGGCCGCGGTCGTCGCCGACCTCGGCCTCGACCGGCCACCGGTCGACCCGACCACCATGACCGGCGACGAGCTGGTGAGCGAGATCCAGCGCACCGTAAAGGCCCTGCTCGGCTACGGCGCGCGGATGCCCAAGGAGCTGATGCTGTTCGTCAAGAACATGGTGTTCATCGACGGCGCCATCGCCACGCTGGCGCCCGACCTGGACATCCTGGCCGAGATCGGCGAGGTCGTAACCTACTTCGCCACCACCCACGGCGAGCGCCTGGCAGCCCAGGTCGGCGTCGACCTCGACGACTGGGAGCTCGATATGACCGGCTTCAAGGCGTCCTTCGGGCTCGACCAGGCCACCGAAGCCCTGACCTACAAGGAGCTCCAGGAACGCCGCCGGCTCATCTCCAACCGCCTCCAGGCCCGCGGTGGCCATCGCCGGCGGCGACCCCGATGACGGTCTGCAGGCCCGACCGAAGGCGGGAGGCGGAACCGAGAAAATGACGCGCAACCGCGTTCCTTCCGCCTCCGTTGTGACTACGATGCGAACAGTAGTCATATGCGAGCTGTATCAGATACAGAGGAGGAACCATGGCCGAGGCGTACCGAGTCACGACCAACCTGCCCGCAGACCTGGTCGAGAAGGTGAAGAGCGCTGCCGCCGACAAGGGGGACAACCTCACCCAGGGGATCAAGTCGGCGCTGGCCACCAAGGTCTATCTCGACCAGGCGGTGGCCGAAGGTGGCAAGGTGCTCATCGAGCGCAAGAACGGGTCCATCGTCGAAGTCCACCTCCCGTGACCCCTGCGGGCGGCCGTGGCGGCTCCCGCCCCTTGGCGGCGCGTCCGAGGCCGGCCCCATCCGTGGAGCCCGCATCCGTGGAGGCCCTCTCGCTGGAGGCTGAGGTCGAGCCCGTCATCGACGACCGGGCAGGCACCACCGCTACGCCGACCGACGTCGCGGTGGCCATCCCCCGAGTGCCGACAGACTCCCCGTACAGCCCCGCCCAGGACCGCGAGAAAATGCGGATGTGGCTCGGGAAAGGCATCCTGGGGGCCACCGGCGTGTTCGGCCTGCTGGTCGCGGCAGCGGTGCTGTCGGACGCCGACAATGCTGATGCCCTGCTCACGGGGGTGTTCACACCCCTGGTCGGACTATCGGGCGCGTTCCTCGGCTTCTACTTCGGAGGCAAGGACCCCAAGTCGTAGCGGGCGGCGAGGCCCGGCCATGCCCCGGTCCCCGATGCGGCGCATGGCATGGTTGGGGAGCATGGCACGCGGGCGTCACACCAAGGCCACGGACCGGAGCAGTCCGGGACACGTCGGGCTCCTGGTCGGCATCACCGCGCCACTGCTCGTCCTCGTGCTGCTGGTGGGGGCGTGGGCCATCGACTCGAGTGGCGCCGACGTCGGCCGCAACGTCAGCGTCGGCGGGCACGACGTCGGCAACCGCAACCGGGCGGAGCTGGACGAGGCCCTGGCCGAGCTCGGGGCCGAGTACCAGGACGCCACCGTGCGCATCGTCACCCCCGAGATGACGTACCAGACCACGGCCGGCGAGCTCGGTCTGACCCTCGATGCCGAGGCCACCGCACGAGCCGCGGAGCGCGCCGACGACGACCCGCTGGCCCTGCGCCCCTTCGCCTGGGCGGTGTCGCTCGTGCGCTCGCGCCAGGTGCCGCTGAGCTTCGCCGTCGACGAGGCCGCGGTGGCCGAGACGCTCACCCGGCTCCAGGGCGAGGCGCGCGTCGCGCCGGTCGAACCAGGGATCGAAGCGACCGCCGAGGGCATCGCGCTGGTGCCAGGGGCTCCGGGCACCGGGATCAACCCGGCCGAGGTGGCCGCGGCCCTGCCCGACGCCGCCAGCGACGGCAGCCTCCCCATCGTGGTTGAGGCCGACACGGTGCCGCTCTCGCCACGCTTCAGCGATGCCGACGCGCAGGCCGTCGTCGAGGAGGCCAACCTGCTCGGCAGCCGCCAGCTGTCGGTCACGGTCGGCGACGACACCATCGAGTTGCCGGCCGAGGTCGTACGGTCCTGGATGCGGTCGAGCCCGGGCGAGACCGCCGTCGAGCTCGGGTTCGACCAGGGCGCCATCACCGCCAGCCTCTCGGAGCTGTTCCCCGAGAGCGGCGCGGAGCCGGTCGACGCCTCCTTCGACGTCGTTGGCGGCGTGCCCGTCCTCACGCCCAGCGAGGACGGCACGATCTGTTGCGAGGACGGCGCCGCGGCCAAGGTGCTCGAAGCCCTCCAGGCCGACGTGGGCGGGGTCGAGATCGCCCTCGTCACCACGGCGCCCGAGCTCACCACCGAGGAAGCCAACGCGCTCGGCATCATCGCCGAGGTGGGCCAGCCCGACGAGTTCGGGCCCACCACGGAACACGCCTGTTGCCAGCCCAGGGTGGAGAACATCCATCGCATCGCCGACATCATCCGGGGACAGGTGCTCGAACCCGGCGAGCACTTCTCCGTGAACGACTTCGTGGGGCGGCGAACTGCGGCCGGCGGGTTCGTGGATGCGCCGGTGATCTACCAGGGCGAGTTCACCAGCGACATCGGCGGCGGCGTGTCCCAGTTCGCCACCACGCTGTTCAACGCCGCCTTCTTCGCCGGGCTCGAGATCCCGACCTACCAGAGCCACTCCATCCGGATCGACCGCTACCCCATCGGCCGCGAGGCCACCATCTCGTACCCGGCTCCTGACCTCGTGCTCGAGAACACCACCCCCTACGGCGTGCTGTTGTGGCCCACGTACACCGACACGTCCATCACCGTGCGGATGTACTCGACGCCCAACGTCGACGTGGTCGCGGGCGAGACGACCAGCAGCCGGCAGGGGAACTGCACCCGGGTGACCACGCCGCGGACACGCACGTTCGCCGACGGCACCGTGGTCCAGGACTCGTTCTTCGGCCTCTACCGCCCCGCCGAGGGCGTCAACTGCTGAGAGCCGACGGGCAATGTGCGGCGCTTATCGGGCCGATGGCACCGATAGGCGCCGCAGGTTCGGACGGGTGGGGTCGGGCGGACGGTGGGGGTCGGGGTGGGGGTTGCGGTTCCCCCGGACGGTGGGGGCCCCGGGTGTCACACCGCCTGGGGATACTCGCCCTACCGATAAAGGGGTCGGTCGCGAGGGTCGAACGGAGGCAGTCAGGATGGGCGACCGCGAACGAGAGGTGTTGGGCCGGATCATGGCCCGCTTGGGCCGCGGCGAGGAGGTCGCCGTGTTCGACCTGCTCACCCGGTTCGGGGCGCCGGTACGGGCCACCCTGGCGGCCATCGCCGGTGACCGCGGCCACCGGCACCTCCGCGGCGACGACCTCGATGCCCTCACGGTCGAGGCCTGCTTCGTGATCGGCCGCCGGGCGCGAGGCTGGCGCCCCGACGGGGCCCTGCCCTGGACCTGGGCCCGGCACCGCCTCGTCAACCTCGTCGACGACTGGGCCGGCGCCCGCACCGGCCCGTGGCGCGACCACGGCGGCGAGCCCGGCGGCGAGCCCGGCGCCGGGGCGGTGGACCACGCCCCCGCCCGCGCCTACACCGGCCCCGAGCCCGACGTCCTCGACACGCTCGGGCGCCTGGCCAGGCGCAACCCCCGGTGCGCCCTGCTACTCGCCGCGCTGGTCGAGGCCGTGCCCCTCGTCGATCGCGAGGTGCTCCTGCGCTACGTCCAGCAACAGGCGGCCGGTGACCCCTCGCCGTCGCACACCGTGGCCGCCGACCTTGGCCTACCTCCGCCGGTGGTGCGCCAGCGCGCCTGTCGGGCGCGGCGCCGGCTGCGGCGAGTGGTCGAGTGCGACCCTCGTTTCGCCGAGCTGGCCGGCATCTCCCTTCTCGTCCCCTCCGCAGGTGCCGACTCCGCACGGGCCCACCCCGCCCGTGGGGTTGCCAAGGCCGCCTGATCATCTCGGCCGGCCCGTCGGGCTCGGCCGCGCCGGGTGCCCGAGGCTCGCCGTAACCTTGGCCCGTGCCGCAGGCCCTGCTCTCCGCCGAAGGCGGTCTCGTCGCGGACGTCGTCGTGGTGGGTGCCGGCCCGGCCGGCGCGGCCGCGGCCATCACCCTGGCCCAGGCCGGTCGAGACGTCGTCGTCGTCGACCGGGCTCGGTTCCCACGCGACAAGACCTGCGGCGACGGGCTCACCGCGGGCGCGCTCCGGCTCCTCGACGGTCTCGGCCTCGACCCGTCGTCGGTGGCGTCCTGGCTCGGCGTCGACGACGTCGTCGTCCGCTCGCCGTCGGGCTACACGGCGCGGTTCCCCCTGCCTCGCGACCGGGGCAGCTTCGCGGTGGTGGCCCGCCGGGCCGACCTCGACTCCGCCCTACTCGACGTGGCCAGAGCCGCGGGGGCCAAGGTGCTCGACGGCCACGCCTGCACCGGCGCCACCCTGCACGACGACCGGGTCACGGTCGACGTCGCCGGGGTGGGACCGGTGCAGGCTCGCTACGCCATCGGCGCTGACGGCATGTGGTCGCCGCTGCGCAAGGCGCTCGGCGCCGGCGAGGCCGGCTACCTCGGCGAATGGCACGCCTTCCGGCAGTACCTACGAGGCGTCGCTCCGGCCGCCAAGGACCTCTTCGTGTGGTTCGAGCCCGACCTGTTGCCGGGCTACGCCTGGTCGTTCCCGCTCCCCGACGGCCGCGCCAACGTCGGCTTCGGCATCCAGCGGAGCGCGAGCCCGCACGGCCCCGGGAGCGTCCGCGTCCAGGACATGAAGGCGCTGTGGCCCGAGATCCTGGCCCGTCCCCACGTCCGCGCCGTGCTCGGCCCCGACGCGGAACCCGAGTCGGCGCATCGCGCCTGGCCCATCCCTGCCCGCATCGACCGCGCCACGCTGGCGATGGGGCGCGCCCTGTTCGTCGGCGACGCGGCGGCGGCCACCGACCCCATGACCGGCGAAGGTATCGCCCAGGCCCTGCTCACCGGGATGCTGGCCGCCACCGCCATCGACGAGGCTGGCCCCGTGGAGGCACCCATGGCCGTCACCCGCTACGAGGCGGCGGTGCGGGCCCACCTGGTCGCCGACCACCGCACGTCGATGCTGCTGGTGCGGGCGCTGCGCCACCGCAAGGGCGCCCGCACCGCGGTTCGGGTCGCCGGCCTTACACCCTGGACCCGGCGCCACTTCGCCCGCTGGCTCTTCGAGGACTACCCCCGCGGGGTGCTGGCCACGCCGCGGCGGTGGCGGCGGGGAATGTTCAGCGGGCAGGGCGCCTTCGCGCTCGACCATTCACCGACACGACACCTCGGCGAAACCTCGGCTCCCTAGGAAGCTGGTGTCAAACGGGCCGTGCGCATCTCGCCGGCTGTCGACGCCGCTCGCGGCGTCCTCGTCGCTCGAAAATGCCACGGCATTTCCTTCACTCCTGCGTCCTTGCGAGGCGAC
>Ga0187893_10001428_pt1 | contig 57516 bp, 57 predicted proteins | sample MA1701074metaG_FD_139574 | JGI IMG/M metagenome (GOLD analysis project Ga0187893, IMG submission 139574) | White microbial mat communities from a basaltic lava cave in the Kipuka Kanohina Cave System on the Island of Hawaii, USA - MA170107-4 metaG ...
GCGAACAGCCGCAGCGCGGAAGGGCCAAGCCCCGCGCGGGGACGGTCCGCGGCGCCTAGATGAGGAGAACGCAGAGGCGACGGTGGAGTGGTGGGCCGTGGCCGTCGAGCGTCCGTTGGGCTTGGGGCACCCACGCGGGAACCTTGGGCGGATTGTGGAAGGCCTCATGCGCGGCCGGAACGGCTTCGGGCTTGCCGACCGAAGCACCGGGGGGCGCGGGGGCAAGACCGGGCACGTCGACGTCCACGCAGCGGCAGGTCGGGCCCTCCGGCGCGCCATGCGTGTGGCCGGTGACCCCGCCGTGGCACCCGGTGCCGGCCGACACATGGTGCCCCCCGGTGCAGACGCACAGGCGGACCGTGACGCCAGAGGGAAGCACCGAGAGCCAGCAGGCGGCGAAGGTGGCGATGATCCGACCGAGCAGCACCTCATCCCAGTATACGCTCATCGATGACGATCGGCCGCAATAGTTCCGCCGAGCGCCTCACACGTCGAAGCGGATCCCCTGCGCCAGCGGCAGGTCGGGCGACCAGTTGATCGTGTTGGTCTGGCGGCGCATGTAGGCCTTCCACGCGTCGCTGCCCGACTCGCGGCCGCCTCCGGTCTCCTTCTCCCCCCCGAAGGCCCCCCCGATCTCGGCGCCGCTGGTGCCGATGTTGACATTGGCGATGCCGCAGTCGCTGCCGAGGCTCGACAGGAAGGTCTCCGCCTCGGCGAGGTCGGTCGTGAAGATCGCCGACGAAAGCCCCTGCGGCACGTCGTTGTGCATCGCGATCGCCTCGTCGAGCGTCTTGTAGCGCAGGAGATAGAGCAGCGGGCCGAAGGTCTCCTCGCGGACGATCGGCATCTCCGCGGCGACCTCGGCGATCGCCGGGCGCACGAACGACCCGGGGCCCGGCAGCGGCTCGCCGCCGCAGAGGAGCGTCCCCCCCTGCGCGCGCACCGCCTCGATCGCGCGCTGCACCGCCTGCACCGCCGCCCGGTCGATCACCGGCCCGACGAGCGTCTTCCCGTCGAGCGGGTCGCCGACCGTGGCGCTCGCGTAGACCGCGAGCAGCCGGTCGCGCAGCCGGTCGTAGACCGACTCGTGGGCGATCACGCGCCTCGTCGACGTGCAGCGCTGGCCCGCGGTGCCGAGCGCGCCGAAGGCGATCGCGCGCAGCGCGAGGTCGAGGTCGGCCTTCGCCGTGACGACGACCGCGTTGTTGCCGCCGAGTTCGAGGATCGCCCGGCCGAAGCGGGAAGCGACGACGGTGCCGACCCTCCGGCCCATCCGCGTCGAGCCGGTCGCGCTGACGAGCGGGATCCGCGCGTCGGCGATGAGCCGTTCGCCGACGGTTTCGACGGGACCCACCAGCAACGTCGAGACGCCCCCGGCGAACCCGTTCCGTTGCAATACGTCGTGCGCGATCCGTTGGCAGGCCACCGCGCAGAGCGGCGCCTTCTCCGACGGCTTCCAGACCACGACGTTGCCGCAGACCCACGCGAGCGCGGCGTTCCACGCCCAGACGGCGACGGGGAAGTTGAACGCGGTGATCACGCCGACGACGCCGAGCGGATGCCACTGTTCGTACATGCGGTGGCGCGGGCGCTCGCTGTGCATCGAGAGCCCGTAGAGCTGGCGCGAGAGCCCGGTCGCGAAGTCGCAGATGTCGATCATCTCCTGCACTTCGCCGCGCCCCTCGGCCCGGATCTTGCCGGTCTCGAGCGAGACGAGGTCGCCGAGCAGCTCCTTCTTCGCGCGCAGCGCGTCGCCGATCTGGCGCACGATCTCGCCGCGCCGCGGCGCGGGCAGGTCGCGCCAGCGCGGGAAGGCGGCCGCCGCCGAGCGCACGACCGCCTCCGCCTGCTCCGGTCCGGCCTGGAGGACGGCGCCGAGCGGCGCGCCGGTCGCGGGGGAGCGCGATTCCAGGGGGGGCCCGGGGGACCCGGGCAGCGCGTCGCCGGTCCACGCGCCGGGGCACTCGGCGCCGACGCCGAGCGTCCCGAGCAGGTCGTCGACGGCGCCCCCGGACCCCCCGACCATCGGCCTAGGCCTTGTACTCGTAGACGCCGCGGCTCTTGCGCCGGACCGGGAAGCCGCCGCCGGCGAGCCGGCTCAGCAGCATCGACGCGTGCGCGCGGGAGAGCTGGAACTTCCTTGCCAGCTCCTTCGTGCCGAACTCCTTGCGGCCCGATTTCGCCCAGGCGACCGCGCGGGCGGCGAGGCTGCCTTCGCGCGCATCCCCGGAGGCGCCGCCGCGCGCGCCGGCGGTGACGCGGATCGACAGGGACTTCTTCGTGCGGAGCGCCGCGACCGCGTCGTCGGAGAGGGTGATCACGAGTCTCGCCGTCATGCCGCCACGCTAGCACAATCGACCCCGCGCGTCTGCGGCGCCGGTTTTGACCCCCGCAAGCCGTAGAGGTAGGTTCATGGGCTTGCCCCGATGACGAACGGACGGCGCCTCCCCTGGGCCCAGAGCCCGCGCGTGTTCCTCTTCGCCGCCGGCGTCGGGATCATCGGCGGGCTCGTCGGCACGCTCTTCCAGCTCGGCAGCTACGGCTTGCAGCACGCGATCATCGGCAGCGGCGGGCTCGTCGACGCGGCGTTGCGGCTCCCGTGGTGGCAGGCGCTGCTGATCCCGTTCGGCGGCGCGATCGCCGCGACGCTCTTGACCGCCGGGCTCACGCGCCACCGGCAGGCGCAGGGCATGCCCGACGTGATGGAGGCCGTCTCGATGAAGCGCGCGCAGCAGCTCCGCGTGAGCAGCACGCTCGCGCGCGCGCTCTCGTCGCTCGCGCTGATCGCGACCGGCGGCTCGGTGGGGCGCGAGGGGCCGATCGTCTACCTGAGCGCGACCTTCGGCGCGCGCTTCGCGCGGCTGTCGCAGCTCCCGGCGACGCGCATGGGCATCTTCGCGGGGTGCGGCATCGCCGCCGGCATGTCGTCGGCCTACTACGCGCCGTTCGGCGCGGCGCTCTTCGCGATGGAGGTCGTGCTCGGCAACTTCGCGGTGGACGTGCTCGCGCCCGTCTTCATCGCCTCGGCCGTCAGCAGCGGGCTCGTCGCCGCGCTCGCGACCGACGGGCTGCTCGGCGACCTGATCAGCGGGCCGCCGGTCTACGTGCTGCCGCACTTCACGCTGCTGCACGCGGGGGAGTACGCGATCTACGTCGTGCTCGGCTTCGCGTCGGCGGGGGCCGCGTGGCTCTTCGTGCGCGGGATGCGCGACGCGGAGCGCTTCTTCGCGTGGCTGCCGGTCGCGCCGCTGTGGAAGCTGCCGCTCGCGGGCCTGATGCTCGGGGTGATCGGCATCTGGCTGCCCCACGTCTGGGGGAACGGCTACCACGCGGTCACGCTGCTGCTCGAGGACATCGTGCCGCCGGCGCTCTGGTTCGTCGTGCTGCTCTTCCTGCTCAAGATCTTCGCGACGTCGATCACGACGGGCTCCGGCGGCTCGGGCGGCATCTTCACGCCGACGCTCTTCGTCGGCGCGGCGATGGGGCTGCTCGTCGGCATGGCCGCCCACGCGTTGCTGCCGCAGGTCGCCCACGACCCGCGCACCTACGCCGTCGTCGGCATGGCGTCGGTGCTCGCCGCGACGACCCACGCGCCGATCATGGCGATGATCCTGATGCTCGAGATGACGCGGGAGACCGACGTCTTCCTGCCGATGATGATCTCCTCGATCATCGCGTCGGTCGTCTCGCGGGGCATCGGCGTGGAGTCGGTCTACCTCTCGCCGCTGCGCCGCCGCGGCGTCGTGCTGCCGGAGGGCATCGAGGAGACGGCGCTGACGACGACGCGCGTCACCGACATCATGCGCACCGAGGCGGTCTGGATCCGCGAGACCGCGACCTTCGACATGATCGTCGGCATGGTCGAGAAGACGCGGCGCGACTGCATCTACGTCGTCGCGGCTTCGGAGGAGCTGCTCGGCGTGATCCGCATCCACGACATCAAGAACTACCTCGCCGACCGCGACCTCGGAGCGGCGGTCATCGCGGCCGACCTGACGGTGCCGGTGCCGCCGATCCGCCCCTACCAGACGCTGGCGGAGATCCTCGAGGCGTTCGACGACCCCGAGATCCACGAGCTTCCGGTCGTCGACCCGGTGTCGGGCAAGCTGCTCGCGGTGATCGACCGCCGCGACCTGATCTCCGCGCTCTCGGTGGAGGTGCTGCAAGGGGCGGGGCTGCGCGCGAAGTTCGTCGAGCCGGAGGGGGCGCAGCACTACGTCGAGATGCCGAAGGGCCACGCCCTCGCGCGCATCCCGCTGCCCAGAGACATGGTCGGCCGCGCGCTCGCCGAGACCGACTTCCGCAACCGATCGCGGCTGACGATCCTGACGATCGTCCGCAGCGAGGGCGGTCGCGAGACGCGCCTGCTGCCGGTCCCCGGCCACGTCTTCCGCGAGGCCGATGCCCTGATCGTCATGGGGGCCGAGGAGGACATCAAGCCGTACGCGTGATCGAGGGGGGCCCGGGGGGAGGGCCGAACACCTCGCCCACCTTCTCGCGCACGCGACTTGGTCGATCCTCGTGCGAGAGCACCTCCACCGCGAGCTCGGGAGCACCCGGGTGGTAGCCCCTCCCGGGAGACGCAGGGCGGTCCCCGCGCACGAGCTCTCAGCGGGCGACGTGCGGCGCCCGGAGAAGCTGATCGGCGGTCGTGATCCGGGAAGGCCTCGGCCACTCCGAGAGGGGCACCTACCGCAATCGACGCACGCGGGTGTCATGCCGAGGCGCATCCCGGACCCCGCGGCGCCTGCGGAACCCGGGAACGGGGTTGAATCCCCGCGCGGTCGTCCACTACGATGAGCCTCGTCCGATCCGCGGGCACAGGAGGTGTCTTCATGCGCGAGTGCGTAGCTTCGATCCTCGAATCGCTCGTCTCGATGTCGCGCCGCTGTGGGGCGCCGTCGGTTGCGGTCGCCATGCTCCTCGCGGCAGGTTGCAACGGGAGCAACCGGGCCGTAATCGCGAGCTTCGCCCTCAACCTGCTCGCGCAGGCGCGTCTGGTGAACGAATCGCCGGGCCTCTCGGACAGCGACGACCCCGAGATCTGCTGCGACGGCCTCAACGTCTACATCGTCTGGGAGGACGACCGAAACGCCGTGGGAGGCAACCGGGACATCTACTTCAACTTCTCGAGGGACGGCGGCGTCACGTGGCAGCCGAACGACATCCGCCTCGACACCGACCCCCCCGGCAGCGGCGACTCCGACGATCCGCTGATCTGCTGCAGCGGCTCCAACATCTACGTCGTCTGGAGGGACGAGCGCACGACCCCGGGCATCGACGACATCTATTTCAATTCCTCGTCCGACGGCGGGGTCACGTGGCAAGCCAACGACATCCGCCTCGACACCGACCCCCTCGGCTCCGCGAACTCGGATCGCGCGAGGATCTGCTGCAGCGGGCAGCGCGTCTACGTCGCGTGGGAGGACGACCGCAACAGCACCGAGGAGGACATCTTCTTCAACTACTCCGACGACGGCGGCGCCACCTGGCAGGCCAACGACCGCCGCATCGACACCGAGCCCCCCGCGCTCGCGGACTCCGAGAACATCGCGCTCTGCTGCGACGGCCTCAACGTCTACGCCGCCTGGCAGAACAACCGGGACGGGGAGGAGGACATCTACTTCAACGTCTCGACCGACGGCGGCGCCTCCTGGCGCGCCAACGACATCCGGATCGACTCCGGCGACGCCGCCGGCGGCGCCCAGTCGCGATTCGTCGCGCTCTGCTGCGACGGGCCTCGCGTCTACGCGGTCTGGGAGGACGAGCGGAACGCCCCCGGCGGCAACAACGACATCCTCTGCAACTACTCGTTCGACTCCGGCGCCACTTGGCAGCCCAACGCGATCCAGGTGGACAACGGCAGCGGCGACGCCGAGGAGGTCGCGGTCTGCTGCGAAGGGCTGAACGTCTACGTGGTCTGGCGCGACCAGCGGACGGGCGGCTTCAACAACGACGTCTTCTTCAACTGCTCCCGGGACGGGGGCCTCACCTGGAAAGCCAACGACATCCGGCTCGACGTCGGCGATCCCGCCGGGTCGACCCAGGCCGGGCAGGCCCGCATCTGCTGCGCCGGGTCGCTCCTCTTCGCCGTCTGGACCGACGCGCGGAACGGAGCCTCCGACATCTTCTGCAACCTCTCGACCGACTCCGGGGACACGTGGCAGGCCAACGACGTCCGACTCGACACCGGCGACGCCCCGGGCGCCAACGACTCGGCGCAACCGGTGGTCTGCTGCCATGGCCCGCGCGTCTACTTCGCCTGGTTCGACCGACGCAACGACGCCGTCAACCGCGACATCTACTTCAACGGCTCGCGCTGAGCCGGGGGGGGCGCTACCGCGCCGCGAACTCCGTCCGCGCGTAGGACTCGAGGAACCCGCACCCCGAGCAGCGGAAGGTCCCGACGGGGATCTGCGTCCCCTCGGGGAACTTCGTCCCCCTCCAGAACGACTTCCGCGGGGCGCCAGCGACCCACTGGCCGACATGGCGAGAACCGTAGTCGCTGTCGAGCACGAATCCCTGTTCCATGCGCCCCGCGCACTTCGGGCACTGCCTGGGTGTTCTCTCCATGGGTCCCTCGCTTCTCGCGTCGGACGGGGCCGGCCACCGCCCCGCGGTCGCTGCGACTCCCGGAATCAGGCGGCACGCAATGTACAGGATCGCTGCGTGCCGTGCTCGAGACCGTCCTCGTCCCCGCCCCCTGGCCGCACGCCATGGGCACGCACTTCGAAGACGCGTTCGTTCCGCGGCGACCGCTCTCCCCCCCCGACCCCCCCTCAATCCGCCGGCGGCGGCGGCGCGAAGCCGAGCACCTGCGTCGTGAAGTCGCGCAGGATGATGCCCGTCAACCCCCAGACGACGTGGCGGTCTCCGCGGAACGCCGGCACGCGCGAGAAGCGCGCGAGCGGGTGGCTCGTGTCGCGGAAGGACCAGCGCCCGCCGTCGAGCAGCGTGTCGCACCCGATCTCGAACGCCTCGGCGACCTCGCTCGCCTCGACGCGGTAGACCGCGTCGCCAAGGAGGCGGCCGACGAAGCAGGCGACCTTGAAGCCGGCGATGCTGACGCGGTCGGGCAGGCGGCCGAGCAGGTCGATCTGCGCGCGGGCGACGCCCATCTCCTCCTCCGTCTCCCGCAGCGCGCAGGCGACGGCGTCCTCTTCCCCGTCGCGGGCGCCGCCGGGGAAGCAGACCTGCCCCGGATGGAAGGGGAGGTCGTCGCGGCGGCGGTTGAAGAGCAGATGGTCGCCGCCGCCGCGCTCGATGAGCAGCGCCAGCACGGCGCTGTCGCGCAACCCCGCCTGCGTGTTCCAGTCGCCCATGGGGCACTCGAGGCGCAGCCGCACGAGGTCGTCGGGGACGATCACCGGTCGAGCCTCGCGCTCAGCCGCGCGACCACCGCGGGGTGCTCCCGCGCGAGGTCGCGCTCGCAGTGCGGATCCGCCGCGAGGTCGAAGAGCCGCTCGATCGGCCCGCCCTCCCCCGGCACGCGGATGTACTTGAAGCTCCCCTCGCGCACCGCGAAGCACTTCGTCTCGAGCAACGCGTCGGCGAACTCCTCCCGCAGCACGATGTTGTGGTCGAAGTCGGGGTCGAGGAAGGTCGCCGAGTCGAACTTCGGGAACCCCTTCACCCGCTCGCCGGGCTCGAGGTCGGGCACCGGCTGGCGGTAGAGCAGGTAGGAGGTCTCGAGCCGCGCGAAGAGGTCGGGGATCTCGCCGCGCAGGTCCGCGCCGGTCCACTTCGCGTCGGCGGGCAGGCCGAGCCAGCCCGCCCAGGTCGGCGTCAGGTCGAACGAGCGCACGAGCTTGTCGACGCGCCGCGGCGAAATCCCCGGACCCCTGAAGACCGCGGGGATCCGGTTGGCCTGATCCCCGCCGAAGAGCGTCACGCCGTGGCCCAGCGTCGTGCCGTGCTCGTAGAGGTCGTCGCCGTGGTCGGCCATCACGCCGACGACGGTGCGGTCGAAGAGCCCGAGCCGCCGCAGCGCGTCGACGAGCGCGCCCACCTGCTCGTCGAACTCGCGCGTGCAGCCGTCGTAGAGGTCGATGATGTGCCGCTTCTCCGCGTCGGAGAGGTCGTGGTCGAACCCGCGCTGGATCATCTCGTCGATCTTGAAGTCGATGCGGTAGCGGTTGCGCCCGCGGTAGCCGGGGTCGGTGAACATCGAGTAGTAGGGGTAGGACGCGCTGTAGGGAAGGTGCGTCACGTGGTACTTGAGCACGAGGAGGAAGGGTCGCGCGTCGCGCGCGGCGCCCTCGAGCCAGCGCTCCGCCTTGCGCGTGATCGCGGCGGCGCCGCGCGTGAACGAGACGCGCTCGAGTTCCGGCAGCAGCAGCCGGCCGAACGCGTTGTCGAGGAAGGCGGCGGCGGGCAGGTGGTTCGTGAAGGCCGCCTCGGCGATCAGCGCGACGTGGTTCTGCGTGTTGCTCACGTCGACGTGTTCAAACCCCATGTCGATGAGACCGAACGTCGTCCCGCACCAGCCGCCGATGGCCGCGGTCGCGTACCCGCGCGCGGACAGCATCCGCGGAAGGAACGCCTCCGTGCGCTCGAGGCGCCCGACGGACTCGCGCGACGGGAACATGTGGCGCAGCCCGTGGTCGCGCGGCTCGCGCCCGGCGAAGATCGTCACCCACGACTCGTGCGTGCTCGCGGTCGGCACGAGGCAGTTCTCGAAATTGACGCCGTCGCGCGCGAGCGCGTCGATGTGCGGCGTCGTGGCGCGCGGATAGCCGTTGCACGAAAGGTGGTCGGCGCGCAGCGAGTCGGTGGCGATCAGCAGGAAGCAGGTGCGTTCCATCGGCGCCGCGACGGCGCCGGGGAGGTGGCGCAGCGCGAGCGCGGCGAGGGCCAGCCCCAGCGCGGCGATCTTGAGGGGTCCGGGGATCTTCCTCGTCCAGCGGGCCAGCGACCAGAGCGCCAGGGCCGCGAGCAGGACCACGATCTCGAGCGGGTGGTAGATCGCGTGGACCCACCGGGGCAGGAGGTCGTGGACGCGGCAGAAAAGCGTCTGCGTCGGGCCGTAGAGGAGCTGCGTGCCGTCCGTCAGCGTGTAGGCGAGCCCGAGCGCCGCGACGCCGAGCGTCGCCGGCAGCGCGCGCCAGCCGGGCAGCAGCGGATGGAGAAGGAGGGCGGCGGCGAGGCCGCCGGCGAGATAGCCGACGAGCAGGCGCAGGTAGACCGAGGCGATCGCGCCTCGGTGCTCGGCGAGGATCTCCCGCGCGAAGGCGTTGTCGTGGCTCTTGATGAACAGCACGCCGGCGACGGTCAGCGCGAGCCAGAGCAGGAAGGCTCCGAGCAGGCTTGCCAAGGCCGTGCGGCGGAACGGGGTCATGGTGCGGGTCAGATCCCCTGCGCGAGCACCCGCTTCGCGGCGTCGAGGATCGGCGCCCAGTCGGCGGCGGGGACCTTGGTGATCGTCACGAAGTTCGCGGTCGCGAAAACGCTCGCGACGCCGGGGATCGCGAAGAGCGGCGCGAAGGGCGTCCCCTTGGCCGCCTCGGCCCCGCTCAGCGTGATCGCCTTCGGGAAGCTCTTCCCCTCGATCGTGAACTTGTACGCCTGCGGGTTCGGCGTGGGGTGCGCGACGACGTGGGACATCGTCCTCAAGGGTAACAGCGGAGGGGAGAAGGGAGGATGGCGGGAGCGCTCACCTCGCGTCGCGGAGCCCCGCCGCGTAGGCGTCGAAGACGAGCCGCATCGCGTCGCGCAGGCGGCGGAACGCGGCGAGCCGCTCCGCCTCGCTCCCGGCGACGAGCGCCGGGTCGTCGAACCCCCAGTGGTGGCGCCTCGCCCGCCCGGGGAAGAGCGGGCAGGCCGCGTCGGCCTTGCCGCAGACGGTGATGACCGTGTCGAATGCGCGTTTCGCGAACAAGTCCACGTGCTTGCTGCGCTGTCCGGAGATGTCGATGCCGATCTCGGCCATCACCCGGGCCGCGAGCGGATGGACCTCGCCCGAAGGCCCGCTTCCGGCGCTCTCCACCGTGACGAGGTCCCCCGCGGAGGCGCGCAGGAGCCCTTCCGCGATCTGGCTGCGGCAGGAGTTCGCGGTGCAGAGGATCAGCACCGTGGGCCTCGGGGTGCGGCTCATGGATCGATGATCCCAGCGCCGTCGGCGGCTCGCAAAAAGCGGTTTGGCCCCCCGCGCTGCCGTAGTAGGATATCGGCGTTGCCCATCGGAGACATTGGAAGAACCGATAATACGACGACCCGAGCGAGGAACCCAAATTCGCGGAGCGATCTCACTGATCCTGGCGGCGCTGCTGGCCGGATGCGGCGGCGGCGGCGAATCGGAGGGGGCGGCCATCCCCGCCGCGAACAAGATCCTGCGCTTCACCGCGATCCCGAACCAGAACACGACCGAGCTGAAGCAGAAGTTCGGGCCGGTCGCGGAGTACCTCGCGCAGAAGCTCGGCGTGAAGGTCGAGTACGTGCCGAGCATCGACTACGCCGCCTCGCGGGAGATGTTCAAGAACGGCGAGGTGCACATGGCGTGGTTCGGCGGCTTCACCGGCGTGCAGGCGCGCCACGACGTGAAGGGGGGCCGGGCGATCGCGATGGGCGTCGAGGACCCGAAGTTCTTCTCCTACTTCATCGCGCACCGCGAGACCGGCCTCGAGCGCGGCGACGGTTTCCCGATGGGCATCGCGGACCTGAAGTTCACGTTCGGGTCGGAGAGTTCCACGTCGGGGCGGCTGATGCCGTGGTACTTCATCACGACGATGGGCGGCAAGGACCCGCGCCAGTTCTTCAAGGAGCAGCCCGGGTTCTCCGGCGCGCACGACAAGACCGCGGTGCTCGTGCAGTCGGGCCAGTACCAGGCGGGCGTGCTCGACTACACGGTCTACGACCGCCTCGTCGGCGAGAAGAAGATCGACCCCGAGGTCTGCCGCGTGATCTGGAAGACGCCGGTCTACGCCGACTACAACCTGACGACGCACCCGGAGGTGGACAAGGTATTCGGCGCGGGCTTCACCGACAGGATCCAGGCGGCGATGATCGGCATGACCGACCCGAAGCTGCTCGCCGCCTTCGGCCGCACTGGCATGATCGCCGCGAAGAACGAGGACTTCGACGCGATCCGCGAGGTCGCCGACGGCCTCAAGATGCTCAAGTGAACGCGAACGGGAATGCCGGCCCGGGAGCCGCGTTCCGGCTGCGGGGGATCGCCGTCCGCTTCGGCGCGTCGGCAGCCCTCGACGGCGTCGACCTCGAGGTGGGCGCCGGCGAGAGCCTCGCGCTGGTCGGCCCGAGCGGCGCGGGCAAGACGACGCTGCTGCGGCTGCTCAACGGCACGCAGATCCCGGACGGCGGCACCGTCGAGGTGAACGGCGAGCCGCTCGCGTCGCTTGCCCGCGGGCCTCTGCGGCGGCTGCGCTCGCGCATCGGCTTCGTGCACCAGGACCTGAGCCTCGTGCCGAGCCTGCGCGTCTCGCAGAACGTGCTGAGCGGACGCCTCGGCAGCCTGTCGTTCGCGGGCGCGTTCCGGACGATCCTCTTCCCCGGCAGCGCCGACCTCGCGCGGGCGCACGCGCTGCTCGATCGCGTCGGCATCCCGGACAAGCTCTTCGAACGCTGCGACCGCCTCTCCGGCGGCCAGCGGCAGCGGGTCGCGATCGCCCGCGCGCTGATGCAGGAGCCGGTCGCGCTGCTCGCCGACGAGCCGGTCTCGTCGGTGGACCCGGCGCGCGCCCGCGACACCGTCGCGCTGCTGACGGAGATCTCGCGCGAGCGCGGCATCACGCTCGTGATGAGCCTGCACAACCTCGCGCTGGCGCGGGAGTTCTTCCCGCGCCTCGTCGGGCTCCGCGGGGGCCGCGTGCTCTTCGACCGCCCCACCGCCGCGGTCGGCGACGCCGAATTCGATATGCTCTACGACCTCGCGCGGGCGGAACTGCTCGAGTAGCGTCCGCGCGGGGCTCGAGAGCCCATGGGTCGTCCCCCTCCCCTCGGCGCGCGCGGCCTCGTGCTGCTCGCCCTCCTCGCCGCGGGTGCGTGGGCGGTCGCGCGGCTCGGGATCGGGGATCTCGCGGTCGGCAGGGCGGGCCTCGCCGAGGCGGGGCGCTTCTTCTCCCGCGCGCTCTCGCCGGCGATCATCTCCGAGGCGCCGCCCCCCTTCGGCGGGCGGTCGATCCTGCCCGACGTCTTCGAGGGCGCGCGCCTGACGGTCGTCTTCGCCGCCGCAGCGGTCGGCCTCGCCTGGGTCGCGGGGCTCTTGCTCGCGTTCCTCGGCGCCACGGCGTGGTGGCGCGGCGACCTCGCGGGCTCGCCCTCGCTCGCCGCGCGGATCGCGCGCCGGGCCGCCGCCCCCGCGCTCTACGGCGCCACGCGCGCGCTGATCGCGCTTTTGCGGTCGGTGCACGAGTTCCTCTGGGCGATCCTCTTCCTCTGCGCGATGGGAAGGAGCAACGCGACCGCCGTGCTCGCGATCGCGATCCCCTACACCGGCACCTTCGCGAAGGTCTTCTCCGAGATGATCGACGAGGCGCCCCGCGGCCCCGCGCTCGCGCTGCGCGCCAGCGGCGCGCGCCCGGTTCACGTCTTCCTCTTCGGCCTGCTGCCGCAGGCGCTGCCCGACATCCTCGCCTACACCTTCTACCGCTTCGAGTGCGGCCTGCGCTCCTCCGCGGTGCTCGGCTTCTTCGGCTACCCGACGCTCGGCTACTTCCTCAGCGCTTCGTTCGAGAACCTCTACTACGGCGAGGTCTGGACCTACCTCTACGCGCTCGTCGCGCTCGTGCTCGCGATGGAGTGGTGGAGCGGCGCGCTGCGCAAGAGGTTCGTCGCGTGATCGACCGCGAGATCGAGGTCCGCCGCCTGCGCGCCGCGCGCCCGCGGAGCCGCCTCGCGCGCGGCAGCGGCCTGCTGCTGTTCGGGCTCTTCGCGTACGCGTGGCTCGGCGGCGACATCGGCGGCGGCACGCTGACGCCGGAGCGCCGCCGCGCGAACCTCGAGCGCTTCCTCGGCGAGATCCGCCCCGACCCGGTGCGCGAGGGCCCCTTCGACCGGGGCGCGGCCGCCCGCTGGGCGGGCGACTTCCTGCGCGCGCGCGGCTACGACGCGGCCCTGACCACGCTCGCGATCTCCGTCGCGGCGATCCTGATCGCGGGCGTGGCCGGCCTGCTGCTGGGCCTTCTCGCCGCGCGCACCTTCGCGTCGCCGGAACCCTACCTGCCCGGCCCCCGCGCCCCCTCGAGAACGGCCCTGTGGACCTGGCGCGCCATCGCCGCCGCGACCCGCGTCCTCTTCATCTTCGTCCGCGCGATCCCCGAGTACGTCTGGGCCTTCCTGCTGCTGATGGCCTTCGGCCCGAGCCCGTGGACCGCGGTCTTCGCGCTCGCGATCCACAACGTCGGCATCCTCGGCCGCCTCGACGCGGAGACGATCGAGAACCTGCCGCCCGCGATGCCGGCGGCGCTGCGCGGCCTCGGCGCGCGGCGGCTGCCGATCGCCGCGTTCGGCCTCTTCCCGACGCTGCTGCCTCGCTTCCTGCTCTACTACTTCTACCGCTGGGAGACCTGCGTGCGCGAGGCGACCGTGCTCGGCATGGTGGGCGTGCTCTCGCTCGGCTACTGGATCGCGGATGCGCGCGCGCGCAACCAGTACGACGAGATGTTCGCCCTCGTGCTGCTCGGCGCGGCGCTCGTGCTGGCCGGGGACGTGCTCTCCGCGCTCGCGCGCGGGGCGGTGCGTCGCGCGCGGTAGACGTACCGGATCGAGACGACCTGCCACGCTCGCCCGGGTTTGGCGTGGAACCTTCCGCGGGTTGACGTAAGGTTTGTTCTTCGATGCGCGGGAACACGGTTACGGGCCTCCGGGGTGTGCGCGTGCATGCGCCCCACCTTTCCGGCTCGGAGGGCATCCTGACGCCGGCGGCGCTCGAGTTCGTCGCGGCCCTCGCGCACCGCTTCGCGCCGCGCCGCGACGACCTGCTCGCGCGCCGGAGGGAGAGGCAGGCGCGCCTCGACGCGGGCGAGAAGCCCCGCTTCCTGGCCGAAACGGAGGGGGTCCGGGGGAGGCGCTGGAAGGTCGCGCCGCCGCCCAAGGACCTGCTCGACCGCCGCGTCGAGATCACCGGCCCCGTCGAGCGCAAGATGATCATCAACGCGCTCAACTCCGGCGCGAAGGTCTTCATGGCCGACTTCGAGGACAGCAACTCCCCCACGTGGGCGAACTGCATCGAGGGGCAGGTCAACCTGCGCGACGCCGTGCGCCGCGAGATCGACTACACCGCACCCGGCGGCAAGCGCTACCTCCTCGGCGACTCGCTCGCGACGCTGATGGTGCGCCCGCGCGGCTGGCACCTCGACGAGAAGCACGTCACGGTGGACGGCCGCCCGGTGCCCGCGGCGCTCTTCGACTTCGGCCTCTACTTCTTCCACAACGCGCAGGAGCTGATCGAGCGCGGGTCGGGGCCCTATTTCTACCTGCCCAAGCTCGAGAGCCACCTCGAGGCGCGCCTCTGGAACGACGTCTTCCTGTTCGCGCAGCGCGCGCTCGGCATCCTGCGCGGCACGATCCGCGCGACGGTGCTGATCGAGACGGTGCTCGCCGCGTTCGAGATGGACGAGATCCTCTACGAGCTGAAGGAGCACAGCGCCGGCCTCAACTGCGGCCGCTGGGACTACATCTTCAGCTTCATCAAGAAGTTCCGCGCCGACCCGGCCTGCCTGCTGCCCGACCGCGCGTCGGTCGGGATGACCGCGCACTTCCTGCGGAGCTACAGCCGGCTGCTGATCCGGACCTGCCACCGCCGGGGCGCCCACGCGATGGGCGGCATGGCGGCGCAGATCCCGATCAAGCACGACGAGCGCGCGAACGCGGAGGCGATCGCGAAGGTCGTCGCCGACAAGGAGCGCGAGGCCAAGGACGGCCACGACGGGACCTGGGTGGCCCACCCGGGCCTCGTGCCGGTCGCGATGGAGGTCTTCGACCGCCACATGGCCGGGCCGCACCAGATGTCGCGGCCCCTCGACGAACTCGCGATCGCACCCGAGGACCTGCTGCGCGTCCCGGCGGGGGCGATCACGCGCGAGGGGCTCGACCTCAACGTCTCCGTCGGGCTCCGCTACCTCGAGGCGTGGCTGCGCGGATCGGGCTGCGTGCCGCTGCGCAACCTGATGGAGGACGCCGCGACCGCCGAGATCAGCCGCGCCCAGCTCTGGCAGTGGATCCGCCACGGGGGCGGGCGCCTCGAGGACGGCACCCGCGTCACCGCGGCGCTCGTCCGCGAGCGGCTCGCCCGCGAACTGGAGGACGTCCGGGCGGAGCTCGGGGACGACGGCTATGCCGCCTCCCGCTTCCCGCTGGCCGCAGCCCTCTTCGACAAGATCACGACAGGCACGGAATTCGCCGAGTTCCTGACCCTGCCCTGCTACGACGAGATTTGACAACTCCGAGGAACGCACCATGTTGAACCACGTGGAAGCCCGCGCGATGCGCGAGCAATGGGCGATCGACCCGCGTTGGGACGGGATCACGCGCCCCTACTCCCCCGAGGACGTCCTGAAGCTGCGCGGATCGGTGACGATCCAGCACACGCTGGCGACGATGGGTGCGAAGCGCCTGTGGAGGTCGCTGCACACGATGCCCGCGGTCCGCGCCCTCGGCGCGCTGACGGGCAACCAGGCGCTGCAGCAGGCGAAGGCGGGACTCCAGGCGATCTACCTCAGCGGCTGGCAGGTCGCGGCGGACGCGAACCTCGCCGGCGAGATGTACCCCGACCAGAGCCTCTACCCGGCCAACAGCGTCCCGAAGGTCGTCGAGCGGATCAACCGCTGCTTCCAGCGCGCCGACCAGATCCACCACGCCGAGGGCAAGAACGGCGTCAACTGGTTCGTGCCGATCGTCGCGGACGCCGAGGCCGGCTTCGGCGGGCCGCTCAACGCCTACGAACTCATGAAGGCGATGATCGAGGCGGGCGCGAGCGGCGTCCACTTCGAGGACCAGCTCGCCTCCGAGAAGAAGTGCGGGCACATGGGCGGCAAGGTGCTCGTGCCGACGAGCCAGTTCATCCGCACGCTCGTCGCGGCGCGCCTCGCGGCCGACGTCATGGACGTGCCGACGCTGCTCGTCGCACGCACCGACGCGAACGGCGCGAACCTGATCACGAGCGACATCGACGAGTGCGACCGGGCCTTCTTCACCGGCGAGCGCACCGCCGAGGGGTTCTTCCGCCTGAAGGCGGGCCTCGACCAGGCGATCGCCCGCGGCGTCGCGTACGCGCCCTACGCCGACCTCGTCTGGTGCGAGACCAGCAAGCCGGACCTCGACGAGGCGCGGCGGTTCGCCGAGGCGGTCCACGCGAAGTACCCGGGCAAGCTGCTCGCCTACAACTGCTCGCCGAGCTTCAACTGGAAGCGCAACCTCGACGACGCGACGATCGCGAGGTTCCAGCGCGAGCTCGCGGCGATGGGCTACAAGTTCCAGTTCATCACCCTCGCCGGCTTCCACGCGCTGAACCACTCGATGTTCGAGCTCGCGCGGGAGTACGAGAAGGAGGGCATGTCCGCCTACGTCCGCCTGCAAGAGCGCGAGTTCGGCAGCGAGGGCTACGGCTACACGGCCACCAAGCACCAGCGCGAGGTCGGCACCGGCTACTTCGACACCGTCACGCAGATCATCAGCGGCGGCACCGCCTCCACCGGCGCGCTCCACGGCTCGACCGAGGAGGAGCAGTTCGAGGGCGGGCCGAAGGGCAAGTCCAAGAAGAATCGCATGGCGTCCTGACCCCTACGAAAGGGCCAGACGTCTTTTCCTCCGGGGCGCGGGTGGGCATCGGCCCACCCGCGCATTGGGGGGCGGCGCTCCTACTCCACGAGCCCTCTGAGCTCCCCGGCATCGTCGACGAGATGCTGCGGCCCCTCGGCAAGCAGTTCGGCGCGGCGGTGCGAGCCCCAGGTGACGCCGCAGGTCGCGGCGCCGGCGGCGCGGCCCATCTGCAAGTCGTAGGTCGTGTCGCCGACCATGACGCACTCGGCGGCGCAATAGCCCGTCTCGTCGAAGATCGAATGCAACATCTCCGGGTGCGGCTTGCCGTTGCGCACGCAGCCGCCGCCCCGCAGCGCCCCGAAGAGGTCGCGGATCGAGTGGAGCACGAGGATCTCCTCGAGGCTCCTGCGGCTCCGGCTCGTCGCGACGGCGAGCGCGCAGCCCACGCCGCGCAGCGCGCGGAGCGCCCCCTCGACCCCGTCGAAGAGCGGAGACCGGCCGACGGCGGCCTCGGCGAAGCGCGCGCGGTAGGCGTCGCAGAGCGCGTCGACCTCCGCCGCCGGGCAGTCCGGCCCGACCAGGTTTCCGAGCACGACGTCGAGGGGCAGGCCGACCTGGTCGAGGACCTCCTTCGCGGTCCGCTCGGGCCGCCCGACCGCCCGCAGCGCGGCGTTGGCCGACTCGACGATCGGCCAGCTCGTGTCGCAGAGCGTGCCGTCGAAATCGAAGACGACGAGGCGATAGCGCATCGGCGGTTCATACTACAATCCCCTTCCGATGCGCTTTGGCACCTTCTTCCTGCCCGGCCCGACGGAGGTCCACCCCTTCGTGATGGCGGCGATGTCGCAGCCGATGATCGCGCACCGGGGGCCGGAGACGGCGGCCATCTTCGAGGCGGTGCAGCCGGTGCTGCGCGAACTCTTCGGCACCGCGCACGAGGTCGCGATCGGCGTCTGCTCCTCCACCGGCATGATGGAGGCCGGCCTGAGGCTGCTGCCGCCCGGGCGCCTGCTGTCGCTCGTCAACGGCGCCTTCTCCGAGCGCTACGCGCAGATCGCCGAGGCGTGCGGCTTCGACGTCGAGAGGTTCGAGGTCGCCTGGGGCGAGGTCCACGACCCCGATGCGGTCCGGTCGCGGCTGCGCAACCATGTCGCCGTCACGGTGGTGCACAGCGAGACCTCCACCGGCGCGCTGCAGCCGATCGACGATCTCCGGGGGGCCGCGGGGGGGGTGCCGCTCATCGTCGACTCCGTCAGCGGCGTCGGAGGGACGCCCTTCTCGTTCGACGCATGGGACCTCGGCTACGCCTGCACCGGCTCGCAGAAGGCGCTCGCGCTGCCGCCCGGGATCGCCTTCGGCGTCGCGTCGCCGGCGCTCCTCGCCCGGCCCCCGCGCCCCCACGGTTTCTATCTCGACCTCCGCAACTGCCTCGGGCAGCAGCCGCCCTTCACCCCCGCCCTGCCGCAGATGTACGCGCTGCGCGCGCAGGTGGAGCGCATCGCGATGGAGGGGCTCGCAGCGCGCCTCGCACGGCATGCGGCGATGGCGGAGCGCACGCGGGAGTGGGCAAGGGGCCACCCGGCGCTGCGGATCCTCGCGCGCGACGGGTTCCGCTCGCCGACGGTGACGGCCTTCCTGTTGCCGGCCGGCAAGGTGAGCGGCCCGCTCGTGCGCGCGATCGCGAAGCGGGGGTTCACCGTCGCGACCGGGTACGGGAAGCTCAAGGACTCCTCGTTCCGGATCGGCCACATGGGGGACCAGGACCTCGCGACGCTCCTGCCGCTGCTCGCCGCGTGCGACGAGGCGCTCAAGGAGTGCGGGTTTGGGTAGGATGGCGGCATGTCGGCCCCCGAGATGACCTCCGAGGAGTTCGTCGCCGCCGTCGAGGCGGGCGAGGAGATCCACCTGCTCGACGTGCGCGCGCCCTTCCGGCTCGAGAGCGGGAGGATCGACATCCTGCCCGAGGGGCGGTTCCACAACATCCAGGGCTCGAAGCTGCTCGCGCTCGAGGACCCCCTCGCGAGCGGGCTCGACCCGTCGAAGCGGCTCGCGGTGGTCTGCGGCGTCGGCAGCGACAGCAGCAAGATCGCGAAGTACCTGAACGAGCACGGGTTTCACGCCGCGTCGATCACCCGCGGCATCTCGGGGTGGATGGAGGCGACCGTCGCGCGGGAGCTCGCGCCGGGCAAGAGCCTCGACCGGCTCGTGCAGTTCGACCGCATCGGCAAGGGCGCCCTCGGCTACGTGCTCGTCAGCGACGGGCAGGCGGTCATCCTCGACCCGCCGCGCCACACGGTGCGCTACCTCGAGACGATCGACGGCGCCGGGGCGAAGCTCGGCGCCGTGGCCGACACCCACGCGCACGCCGACTACATCAGCGGCAGCCACAGCCTCGCGCTGCTCGAGGACGTGCCCTACCGGCTCCACGCCGCCGACGCCGTCTACCCCTACGACGGCACGCCGGGCAAGATCGCGTACGAGGCCGTCGCCGAGGGATCGACGATCCGCTTCGGTCGCGCCGAGCTGCGCGTCGTCCACACGCCGGGGCACACCGAGGGGAGCGTCACCTACCGCCTCGGCGACGAACTCGCCTTCACCGGGGACTTCCTGTTCGTCGCGTCGGTCGGCCGCCCCGACCTCGGCGGCAAGACGGACGAATGGACGAAGGTGCTCTGGAAGAGCCTCGACCGCGCGCGGCGCGAGTGGCCGAAGGGGATGCGCGTGCTGCCCGCGCACTACGCGACCGCGGCCGAGCGCAACGGCGACCACAGCGTCGGCAGGAGCTTCGGCGAGCTCCTCTCCTCGAACGCGCCGCTCGGCATGAAGAGCGAGGCGGCGTTCACCGCGTGGGTCAAGAGCAAGGCGGGCAAGTTCCCCGACGCCTACAAGACGATCAAGGCGATCAACGTCGGGCTCAAGCGCGCCACCGACCTCGAAGCCGAGGAGCTCGAGGCGGGCAAGAACGAGTGTGCGCTGGGGTAGAAACCCGTCGGCGGGGGCGGTTTCGTGCGGGGTGGCGTCGGGGGCCGACGGGTTTCTACCTTAGCGCGGGGTGCGCGGGGGGAGGTCGGGGGTGGTCGCCGCGGTCGGGGGGCGGGGGGGGCGTGGAGCATGGGGCTCCGCAGGCGGGGATGGGGGCTCGAGAGCATGGCGGATCGCGTTCCTAGGACTCCCCCGTGCTACGGTTGGAATTCTAGGTGCCTCGCCGACGCGATCGCACGGCGGACGAGACGGTCATCTGGGCTTCGCTACCGTACCCATGCGTCATCCCCTCGAAGAGAAGTACTGCCTCGACGGATACGCCCTTCTCGAGGCTCTCGCCAGGCGCTTCCGCGCGCGTGTCGCCCTTGAAGGGGCGGTCGCCGAGGTCCAAATGGAGCGCCGAATCAAGGCCTTGGGCAATGAGCTGGTCACGGCCTACTCGGTCCATGATCGGGACGGCTATCCTGACTTCAGCATAGAGGTCCGCGGTGTAGCGCGACCCCTACTGGCTGAGTGCAAGAACGTGCGGGACTCCGACGAGGCATACAGAGAGAGCGGATCAGTCGTCGCTTACAAGGTCGAGACTCAAAAGACCAGGGCGGCGAGGGGTGACCCGACGAGTCGCTACTACGGCGTGGACCAGTTCGATCTCCTGGGCGTCTGCCTAGGAAAAAAGACCGGACGCTGGACCGACTTCGCGTTCATCCGGACTCGAGACCTTGGCGTGCACCCCTACGTGCCAGGCAAGCTGGCGGTGATGCAGCGCGTGCCGCTGCTTGACGCACGCGATCCGAAGCCCTGGAGTTTTGATCTTCGCGAGATTCTCTTGCTTCTGGAAGCGGAGGCTAAAGGTGAAGAGTAAGCCGCTATACAAGACGGCGCTTGGCCAGTGCTACTGCGATGACAGCCTCGCATTCATGCGCAACTGCCCAGCTAGCAGCGTGGACCTCGTGTTCACTTCGCCTCCGTACGCACTGCACTTCAAGAAGGAGTATGGCAACGCGGATCAGGGCGACTACGTGGGGTGGTTCCTGCCCTTCGCAGCGGAAATCAAGCGCATTCTGAAACCGAAGGGCAGCCTTGTGCTCAACATCGGAGGTTCCTGGACGCCGGGAGCGCCCGCGCGATCGCTCTACCACTATCGGCTCCTGCTCGCGCTGTGCGACGACCTCGGCTACCACCTCTGTCAGGAGTTCTTTTGGTACAACCCTGCGAAGCTCCCGGCCCCGGCGGAATGGGTCAACGTCCGGCGCCTGCGCGTGAAGGACTCGGTGGAGTACCTGTTCTGGCTCGCGCCATCCGCGTTCCCGACGGCCGACAACACTCGGGTTCTCCAGGAGTACAGCAAGGACATGACCCGTCTGATCCGCCGCGGTGTGCGTGCGAAGCGGCGTCCGTCGGGCCACAACATCACGGAGAAGTTCTCGCAGGACAGAGGCGGATCGATACCGCCGAACCTGCTCGAGTGCGGGAACAACGAGAGCAACAGCGCGTACATCAGGGGCTGCAAGGAGCGCGGAAAGAAGGTCCATCCCGCTAGATTCCCGGCGGATCTCCCGAGGTTCTTCATCAAGTTCCTCACGACCGAAGGGGATGTCGTGCTCGACCCGTTCGCGGGATCAAACACCACCGGAGCGGTCGCGGAAGAACTCGGGCGCCGCTGGATTGCTGTCGAGATCGACCCGACCTATTGCGGCGACTCCCAGCTCAGGTTTGGGGAACAGCCTCGTGCTTCGTCCAAGGCCGGGCAGGCGCTTCTGTTCGGCTAGCAGGTTGCCGGCGAAGTGGGCCTGCGACGGGCGTGAATGGGCTGGCCGCGGTTGAGCACCTGAGCAGCATGGAGCCGATCCGCCAGCGTCCGCCCCTCCTTCCGGTCCCTTGGCGCCGGCCCGTGAGTGACTGATACAAAAGGACCAGCGTGAGGGTGTACCGTGCGGCACACTTGCGCACGTCGCAGGGTATCAGTCCTTTTCACGTCGGGCACGTTGACGAGTCGGTGGGCCGAAGAGCCTCTGCCGTTCGATCAACTCGTCCGGTTCGAGATGCAGGGCCCCCTCTCCGCCTACGAACGAAGGGAACTCGTCGCCTTCGGCGTGTCGGGGCGGCGCCGACGCTCAGAATTCCCCTACAGCGGAACTAATGAGCCAGGCTCCGCACGGAGGCGGGCGAGGAAGTCGGCTCGGGGGATCGGGCGGGCGCCCAGGCGGGCCATGTGGGCGGTCTGCTGCTGGCAGTCGAGGAGGGTGTAGCCGCAGGCGTCGAGGCGGCGCGCGAGGGTGACGAGCGCGACCTTGCTCGCGTCGGGCTCGCGGTGGAACATCGACTCGCCGAAGAACGTGGCGCCCATCGACACGCCGTAGATGCCTCCGGCGAGATCGCCGCCGCGCCAGCACTCCGCGGAGTGGGCGTGGCCCTCGCGATGGAGCCGCACGTAGGCCTCGCGCATCGCCTTCGTGATCCAGGTGCCGCGCGGCCGGTCGGCGCAGCCGTCGATCACCCGCTCGAAGGCGGTGTCGAACCGCACCTCGAAACGGCCCGACCGGATTGTGCGCTCGAGGCGGCGGCTGACGCGGATCTCGCGCGGGAAGAGCACGAACCGGGGATCGGGCGACCACCAGAGGAGGGGCGCCCGTTCCGAGATCGGCCACGGGAAGATGCCCGCCGCGTACGCGGCGAGCAGGCGCCCGGTCGAAAGGTCGCCGCCGATCGCGAGGGGCCCGTCCCGCGGCGCCGACGAGGGATCCGGGAACTCGTGCGCGTCGCCGAGCAGCGTGATCGCACCCCCCGCGCCCCCCGACATTCACACAATCGTAGCAGCGCCTCTGGCCTACATCCCCGCCAGCGGCAGCAGCACGCCCTCGACGAAAGGACGATGGAACAGGAGCGGCAGCGGCGCGACGATCCAGACGACCGACCAGAGGCGTCCGGGGAGCCCGCGCATCGGATGTCCTCCCCGCGCGAGCGCATCCTCGAGAAGCACGAGGCCGCCGTGCAGCGCGAAGTAGAGCATCGGCAAGCCGAGTCCGGCGCGGACCGGCAGGCTGATCGCCATCTCGTGCAGCAGGCCGGAGACGAGGAAGGATGCGAGGATTGCGCCGCGCCGCCCGACGCGCCGGGTGAGCGGGCGCAACAGCAGGATCGCGCACATCTCGGAGTAGGGGAGGTTCCAGCGGCGCGACCAGAATTCGGTGAGGCTCTGCGACCTGGTTGGCGCGCGGACCACCGGCTCGCAGCGGACGCCACGAAGGCGCCAGAGGGCCGCGAGCAGCGTACACGCGCCGAAGTGGAACACGAGCAGCAGCGCGGCGATCAGCAGGGCCGTTCCGCCGGGCCCGGGGCCGACGCGGCGCGCCGCGCCCGCGAGGAGGATCCCGCCGGCGGCGCAGGCGGCGCCGCGGAGCAGCATGGACCCCGCATCGGGCAGGGCCCGCCGCGCGCGCCGCGCGAAGAGGCGCGGGCGCATGCCCACCCAGAGCAGCGTGAAGGCGAGCCACCCCGCGGGCGGGAGCGGGGCCATCCCGTCGCGGCGCTCCTCCTCCGCCACCATCAGCTTGCAGAGGAGGAAGACGAAGAGCGACATGCCCGCCATGCGGGAGGAGGGCGCGCTTGCCGCGAGAAGGCGATCGAGCGCGAGGACCCCGAACACGCATACCGTCCACAGGAGCGCGCGCGGCAGGCGGCGCCCGCCGCGATGCGCGAAGAACCCCCCGGCGACAAGAAGCGGCACCGCGACGTGAAGCGCCCTCATCGCAGGACCAGGTAGCCGTAGGTCACGGCAAGGAAGAGGAAGGCCAAGGTGAGTATCGCCTCGGCGGCGCGGAGCGCGACGGTGCTGACGACGGTGCGGTCGTAGCAGAAGAGCTGGAGCAGAAGACGCGCTCCCCAGTAGATGGCGGTGTAGCCGCAGACCGCGCGCGCGAGCGGCGTCGGGTCGAGGAGCCAGCCGGGCGCGAACGCGGAGAGCGCGCCGAGGCAGACGTTGGTTCCCCAGATGTAGAACGAGTAGGTCCAGAAGACCTGCCGCGTGAGGCGCGAGAGCCGGCGCGTCTCCTCCCGCCAGCCGAGCACCCGCGGGATCGCGAGGCTCCCCACCGCGAGCGCGAGCTGGCCAATGCCGGCGAGGATGAGGAGCGTCCTCATTCCGCCTCCGCAAGTTCGGCCTCGTAGCCGGCGTACTCCCCGAGGCAGCGGTGGGAGAGCGTGAGCCGGAGCAGGATCCTCCCGCCGGGCAGCGCGGACTCCCGGACGCGCGCGTGGCCGGCGACGATGGCGGGCAGCGGCACCCGCAGGCCGAGCAGGCGGATCCACTGCCAGCGCGAGGAGAGGCGGAGCGCGCCCTCCTCGACGCGAGGGAGCAACTCGACCTCGATCGACTGCCGCCTCCCCAGCGTGTCGACGAGCGCGCCGCGGCGGGCGTCCCACCGGACGATCCCGAACGCCTCCACCGCCGTCGCGCCATCGCGCAAGGAGCGCCGCCAGAGCATCGCGCCTCCGGGCAACATCTCGTTGCGCACCTCGAAGCGGGCAGAGGTCGTGAGCGGGCCGAAGTCTAGGCGGAGAATCCTCGCAAGCAGCCAGCCGAGCGGACCGCCGCGACGCCAGCAGTGGCGGATGCCGCCCACGAGCAGCGATGCCCCTTGCGCCTGCGCAAGATGGCGCCGCAGCGCGGGAGCGAGACGACCGAAGTCGTCGCCGAGCGCCTCGACGAAGGGCGAGCGCCCGACCACTGTCGGATCGGTCACTTCACGCCCCCCCCACCCTCGCCACGCCCGGCGAACCCCAACTCGCACGCGAGTTCGTGGAGACGGGCGACGTAGGGCGCCGCGAAGGGGAGGGAGAGCAGCAGCGGCGCCCCCGCCGACATCGCGGCGATCTCCTCGCCGAGGCGTCGCGTGCGCGCCTGCCCCCGGGAGCGGTCGTGCAGGAAGAAGAGGAAGAGCGCGAGATGGGCGAGCCACGCGCCGAGGCCGGCGAGGCGCCGCAGCCCGGCGGGGATCGCCGCACCGGCGAACGCCTCCTCGAACTGCGCGATGCTGCGCCGCCGGATCGCCGCGGTCGGCCGGCCGAAGAGCGAGAGCGGATGCGCAGGATCGCCGAGGTTCTTGAAGAGGGCCGCGAGCACCTTCCGGTCGCGGGCGAGCAGGTCCAGCTTCGTGCGGAGGAGCACCGCGAGCCGCGTCGCGGTACCGGCCCCCTCGGGCGTCTGCTCGCGCGCCCGCCGCTCGTGCTCGGACTGGATCCACTCGTAGTAGGCCATCACGAGAGCGACCTTCGAGGGGAAGTAGTGGTAGGCAGCGCCGAGGGAGAGCCCCGCCGCCTCCGCGATGTCCCGCATCGTGGTCTTGTCGAACCCCTTCCGGCGAAAGAGCCCGAGGGCCGCGCGCAGCGCCCGCTCCCTCGTCGCCTGCCCCTTCGGCGTCCGCCCCCGATCCGGTCGCTTCTGATTCTTGAACATCGTTCAATCCACAGCCTACGGCACACCGACTCCCGGGTCAAGCAAAATCGAACTATGTTCAATAATAACGGTTTGAGGGGGCGCCCCTGCGCCCCCTCAAACCGTTACTTCGGAAAGGCGGGGATCTCCCCGAGCAGCCGCTTGTTGACCTCGTCGGCGGCCTCGCCGGCGCGCTTCGCGACCTCGGGGTCCTTCACGCTGTCGCGGATCACGAGCAGCGTGTCGTAGCTCTCCTTGGTGGGGTAGCGTCGCAGCGTGCCGACCGCGTTGCCGACCTCCGGGTCGTTCGGGTTGGACTGCACGCGCTCCTTCATCAGCATCACCGCGGAGGCGCCGCCGCCCGCGCGGACGTAGCGGCCCGCGTGCTGGTAGAAGCGCCTGCCGTCGGGGATGCTGCGGAGGAACTGGCTCGCGGTCTTGTGCGCCTCCTCGGTGCCGACGCGGCCGAGCGAGTCGATCTCCTTGCGGAAGTCGCCCTCGACCGGGTTCAGCCGCTCCTGGATCAGCGGCACCGCGCCCGGGTCGCCGAGGTAGGCGAGCGCGCCGATGATGTCGCTCTGCGTCTCCTTGTCCTTCTCCTTGCGGAGTTCGTCGCGGAGCGGCGCGATCATCTTCTTGTCGCCCGACATCGCCATCGCGAAGACCTGCATCCGCTTCCCGATGTTGCCCATCATCGGCATGTTCCCCATGCCGGGCACGACGCCGCCCTGCTGCATGAAGATGCCGACGAGCGTCTGGCTCAACTGCTCGGAGCCGGGGGCGTTGGAGCCGACGTAGAAGGCGGCCCCCATCATCGCCCCCTGCTTGAACCACGGGTTCGTGTTGGCGTCGAGCAGCAGGTAGTTCAGGAAGCCGATGAAGGCGCGCTCCTGCGCGGTGAAGACCTTGCCCACCTTGTAGAGCTGGTCCATCCGGAAGTCGCTCTGGGTCGGCATGAACTTCGCCTTGAAGATGATGTCCTCGAGGAGCCGCCGCAGCAGCGGGTAGCCCTTCTCCCCCATGCGCAGCAGCCGCTCGATGACCTCGATCAGCCAGTCGACGTTGTTGGTCGCGTAGGTCTCGAGCATGAGCCGCTCGACCGCCTCCGGGGAGTCGTCGGGCCACGGATCGGCCTCTCCCTCGGCGGCGGCGCCTTTCGCCGCGAGCTCCGCCCGCAGCCGCTCGATCTCGGCGCGGAGCTGCGCGATCAGGTCCGCGTTGTCGAGCGTCGCGCGCGCGCTGTCGGCCTCCGACGCCGACGAGGTTCGCACGCCGCGCCCCCCGACCCCCTGCTCCTCCTGCTGTGCGACCCAGAAGATGCCCGCCCCGGCGACCCCTCCGGCGAGGAGGAGCGCCACCACCTGCAATGTGCTTTTCACGGAGACTCCCGTGGGACCGGCGGTGATTCTATACCGGGGCGGACCGGCGCGGCAGTTTCGGCGAGGAGGGGGACACCCCGGTTAGGATCCACGATTCATGGCCCAGGAACGGCGCCGCTACGAGCTGCGCGAGCCCAAGCTCAACCGGCAGATCGAGGGTCTCCTCGCCGATGCGGAGAAGGTCTACGGGCCCTGCGAGGATGGCGAGGTGCTGCGGCAGATCCTCGTGACCGGTCTGCGCCTGCTCTCCGACCGGACGCCCCGGGCCGACCTGAAGCTGATCAACAGCGCGCTGAAGGAGCTCCGGCACGCGATCTTCACCTTCGCGCCCTACGAGCACGTCCGGAAGGTGGCGATCTTCGGCAGCGCCCGCACGCCCCGCGCCGCGCCCGAGTGGAGGTGCGCCCACGAGTTCGCGGAGCGGCTCGCGCAGGCGGGCTGGATGGTCATCACCGGGGCCGGCGACGGCATCATGGGCGCCGCGCAGGGGGGCGCGGGGCGCGAGAAGTCCTTCGGCGTCAACATCCGGCTGCCGTTCGAGCAGGCCGCCAACCAGGTCATCGCCGGCGACAAGAAGCTCGTCAACTTCCGCTACTTCTTCACGCGCAAGCTGATGTTCGTCAAGGAGTCGCACGCGATCGCGCTCTTCCCCGGCGGGTTCGGCACCCACGACGAGGGGTACGAGGCGCTGACGCTGGTGCAGACGGGCAAGAGCGAGCTGATCCCGATCGTGTTCGTCGACGCGCCGGGCGGCACCTACTGGAGCGCCTGGGAGCGGTACGTCCGGGAGCACCTGCACTCCCGCGGGCTGATCAGCGCCGACGACCTCGCGCTCTTCAAGGTCACCGACAGCGTCGAGGAGGCGGTGCACGAGGTGCTCCGCTTCTACGCCAACTACCACTCGAGCCGCTACGTGCGCGAGCTGCTCGTGCTCCGCGTGCAGCACCCCCCCGACGCGTCGCGACTGCGCGAGCTGAACCGCGAGTTCGGGGACATCCTCGTGTCGGGCGCCATCGAGGCGCGCGGGCCGCTGCCCGAGGAGCGCGGCGAGTGCCCCGAGTTCGCCCGCGTCACGCTGCACTTCAACCGGCGCGACGTCGGCCGCGTGCGCATGCTGGTGGACCGGCTCAACGCGCTCGTCCCGGCGGCCATGCCCTCCGCGCGAGGAGCCTCCCCGCACGAGATCATCGCGCAGCGCCTCCCGCCCGGCGCGGAGCGCGAGGAGGAGGACCTGGGGATCGCGCCGCCGGACCGGAAGGGGCCCTGAGCGCGGCGAAGGATGCGCGCGCGCACCTTCCTCCGCCACCACGTCGATCTCCGCGCGGCGTCCGTGCGCGCGGAGCGGCGCACCTGCCGCGACCTCGAGGAGGCGCTCGGCGGCATCGCCCGCGCGCTGCGCCTGCTCGAGGAGTGCGAGGTCACCGATCCCTGCGCCCCCGGCGCCCCCCTCGTCTGCAACCTCGGCGCGCTGAGCGGCACCCCGGTCATGACCGGCCTCCGCACCTTCTTCAGCGGATTCAGCCCCTTGAAGGTCTCGAGGGGCGGGGTCTCCGCCCCGATGTGGAGCGCGGGCAGCGACCGGTTCGGCGTGCACTTGCGCGCGCTCGGCGTGGAGGAGATCCTCCTCACCGGCCGCGCGGGCGCTCCGACCGTCCTCGTCGTCGAGAGGGGCCCTGCCTTCCGCTTCGAGAGCGGCGCCGACCTCCTCGGGCTCACCGTCAACGGCAAGATCCAGGCGCTCGCCCGCCGCTTCCCCGGCGCGCACTTCGCCGTGATCGGCCCCGCCGGCGAACACTGGCAGGCGGTGCGCTACGCCGCGATCGCGCTGTCGACCGAGAACCAGATCCGCAGCGGCGATTGCAAGCCGCGCTTCTGCGGGCGCGGCGGGTTCGGCGGCGTGATGGGCAGCAAGAACCTGCTCGCGATCGTCGCGACGGAGCCGGACCGGCTCCCCGCGGCCGCGCCGGCGCTGAAGGCCCTGAACCTCGAGGTCGCCCGCGGCGACGGCAGCCGCCGCTACCGGGACGCCGACAAGGGCAACGGCGCGGGGGGGACCTGGTTCCTCTACGAAGCCCTCGGCCCGGTCCACGCGCTGCCCGAATGCAACTTCACAACAACCGGGACAGTTGCATCCGGCGCGCTCGCGCGCCCGGCGGTCGAGGCGCACACCGAGGTGCGCGACGAGTCCTGCTTCCGGTGCGGGATCGCCTGCCACAAGAACGCCTACGGGCCGGACGGGTTTAGCGCGAAGATCGACTACGAGCCGCTGAACCTGCTGGGCAGCAACCTCGGCATCTTCGAGTTCGACGCCGTCGCCGCGCTCATCGCGCTCGTCGACGAGATGGGCCTCGACTCGATCTCGTGCGGGGCGACGCTCTCCTACGCGATGGAGTACAACCGGCGGCACCCCGGGGCCCCCGTCGCCGAAGGGCTCTCCTTCGGCGACGCCCGAGGCGCGGCCCGCGCGATCCGGGCCGTCGCGGAGGGCCGCCTGCCGCAGCTCGGCCAGGGGGTGCGCCGTCTCGCCGAGGAGACCCGGGAGGGCGGCTACGCGATGGAGTGCAAGGGGGTCGAGCTTCCCGCCTACCTGCCGCACACCAACCCGGGCTACCCGTTCGCGCTCGCCGGCGGCCACATGTCGATGCGCACCTACCTGCTGCTGATGTTCGAGCGGGAGACGGGGCTCGACTACTGGGTCGACGCGATCACGCGCCGGGGCCCGATGATCCTGCGCGACGACCTGCTCGGCGTCTGCAAGTTCGGCGGCATGAAGGACGAGGCGATGTCGGAGGCGCTGCGCGAGGCCGCGGGCATCGAGGCCACCGCCGACGAGTTGCGCCGCGCCGTCCTCCGCACCCACCTGCGCGGCTACCGCCTCGAGCGCCGCCTCGGCTTCACGGAGGAGGACTACGACCCTCCCGCCGCGGCCCACGAGAGGCTGCCCCCCCTCGAGCTCCCCCACTTCCTCACCCGCGGGTTCCACGTCGAACTCAAGCGCCGCGTCCTCGCCCGCTTCGACGAGATGCTCGCGGAGGAGGGGCTCTAGCTAGCCCCCCTCCGCCGCGACGAAGATCTCGATCTCGTCGCCGGGCCCCGCTCCGTCATGCAGCGCGGCCCGCGCGCCGTTGCGAAAGAGGAGCAGGTGCGGCAGCAGAGCGCCGCGCGCGTCGAGCACGCGCGGGCGCAGCCGCGGGTGGATGCGGAAGAGCGCGTCGAGGGCCGCGGCGACGGTCTCCCCGCCCACCTCGGCGCTCCCCCCGTAGGCGGCGAGCGGTTCCGGGACGCGGACGCGCATCGGCCTATACTGTCCTTTGTGGGCGTCGAAGTCGAACGCAAGTTCCTCGTGGAGGGATCGGGATGGGGCCCGGGGAAGGGCGGGGTCCTGCAGCGGCAGGGCTACCTCTCCGTGACCGACCGCGGCACGGTGCGCGTGCGGATCGAGGGGGAGCGGGCGACGCTGACGATCAAGGGCCCGCAGCAGGGCATCTCCCGCGCGGAGTACGAGTACCGGATCCCGCTCGCCGAGGCGGAGGAGATGCTCGCGACGCTCTGCGCCGTCGTCGTCGAGAAGACGCGCTACTCGCGCCACTACGGCAACCATCTCTGGGAGATCGACGTCTTCCACGGTCCGAACGAGGGACTCGTCACCGCCGAGGTCGAGCTCGCGAACGCGGAGGAGCCCTTCGCGCTGCCTCCCTGGGTCGGGCGCGACGTCAGCCACGACCCCCGCTACCGCGTCGCGCACATCGCGGCCCACCCCTTCCGCACATGGCCCCGGCGATAGCGGGGGGGGCTCCCGCCGGCGGAACGGCCGCCGGGAGTCACTGCCGGCCCTTCGGCCCACCGACGTCGCAGACGCCGCGGCGGCAGGTGTGGCGCTTGCGGTTGCGGGCGATGCGGGCGTAGAGGCGGCGCAGCAGCCATGTGACGCCGGGGATGCGCGAGAAGACCCAGAGGGGCCAACTCCACCAGATGTCGCGCGCGAGGTGGAGCAGCGCGTCCACGCCCGCAAGCACCCGGTCGCCGGGGAGCAGCAGGTGCATCGCTTCGAGCAGCCTTTCCCGCGGGATCGCGACCCTCTCTCCCACCCAGCGCCGCTGGAGCGGCACGACGCGGTAGCCGCTCCCGCCGAAGAGGGCCGCGAGGCGCCGGGCGCCCCGCTTGCACATCGGGCACCTGCCGTCGTAGAGGATCGTGCCGGCCCCCCCGGGCCCCCCCACCTCGCGGCGGGCGAAGACGCCGCGCCAGACATCGGGATGGAGCAGGATCAGCACCGCCATCACCTCGAGGCGCCCGACCCACATGTTGAAGATGAAGAGCATCTTCGTCGCCGTGCGGAGGCCGCCGAAGGTCTCCATCGGGCCGATGGGGCCGTAGCCGGGGCCGATGTTGCCGAGCGTGACGATCGAGCCGGTGAACCCGACGCGCAGGTCGTTCTCGAGGATGCCGGCGAGGACCGCCACGCCGGCGAAGATCGTGATGTAGGCGAGCAGGAAGCCGACGATCGCGCGCAGCGTCTCGCCGGCCACCGGGCGGCCGCCCACGCGCACGACGCGGACCGCGCGGGGGTGCAGCGACACGAGCACCTCGCGCGCGAGGAACTTCGCCAGCAGCACGAGGCGGATCACCTTGGGGCCGCCGGCCGCGGAGCCCGCGCAGCCGCCGATGAACATCAGCGCGCCGAGCAGCGCGAGGGCGGCGCCGTTCCAGTCGTTGAAGTCCTCGCTGGCGTAGCCGGTGGTCGTGACGACGCTGAGGCTCTGGAAGAGGCCGTGCCGTATCGAGTCCTCGAAGTCATGGCCTGCGAAGCCGGCGATCAGCACGGCGAGGCAAAGGCCCGCGAGGATCGTGATGGCGGCATAGGTGCGGAACTCCGTGTCGCGCACGAGCATCCGCGGGCGCCGGAGCGCGCGGTACTGCAGCGTGAACGACGCGCCCGCGAGGAACATGAAGAGGATGACGATCCACTGCGCGGCGGGGCCGTAGCCCTCGAGGGAGCGCGGATGCGGGCTGAAGCCCCCGGCGGCGAGCGTCGTGAACGCGTGGCAGACGGCGTCGAACCAGCCCATGCCGCCGACGAAGGCGAGGAGCAGCGCTTGCAGCAGCGTCAGCGCGATGTAGAGGCGCCAGAGCGCGACGGCGGTGTGGCGGATGCGCGGCGTGAGCGACTCCTCCTCGGGGCCGGGGGCCTCGGCGAAGAACATCTGGCGCCCGGCGACGGCGAGGGCCGGGAGGACCGCGACGAAGAGGACGATGATGCCCATGCCGCCGAGCCACTGCGTCATCGCACGCCAGAACATCAGGCCGCGGCTGACGCGCGAGAAGTCCCCGGTCGAGAAGATCGTCGACCCCGTCGTCGTGAAGCCCGACATGCTCTCGAAGTAGGCGTCCACGAGGGAGAAGCCCTGCTCGACGTAGGGAATCGAGCCGAGCAGGGCCGCGGCGAGCCAGCCCGAGGCCACGACCGCCATCGCCTCGAGGCGCGAGAAGCCCGAGATGTCGACGCGGCGCCGCGCGAGCCACGCGCCGGCCGCGAAGGAGAGCAGCGACGTGACGAGGAAGGCGAACGCCCGCGCGTGGGCGCCGTAGCCGACGTCCACCGCCGCCGGCACGAGCAGGATCACCGCGAAGGGACGGAGGATCAGGCCCAGCGCCCAGGCGACGTTGCGCGGCCTCATGTCCGGATCCGCGGGGCCCTCATCCCAGCAGCGACTCGCGCACTTCCTCGACCCGCTCCGCCTTGCAGATGATGAGGCAGTGGTCGCCGGCCTGCACGACGGTGCTTCCCCCGGGCACCATCGCGATTCCGTCGCGGATGACGGCGGCCACGATGCTGTCCGGCGGCAGCGGGAGGTCCTTCAGGGGGGTTTCGGTGAAGCCGTCGGGCAGCGTCACGTCGAGGACGTCGCCGAGGCCGCCGCCGATGGTGGCGAGGAGGTCGACCTCCTTGTAGTGGATCATGTGCAGCACCGCCTCGGTCGCGGCGCCCCGGGCGCTGAGAGGCACGTCGATGCCCACGCGCTCGAATACGCGCCGGTTCGCGGCGGTGGAGACGCGGGTCACGATCTTCGGGATCGCGAGCTGGCGCCCGAGCAGCGAGGCGAGCAGGTTCTTCTCGTCGCTGTCCGTCACGGCGACCAGCGCCCGCGCGAGATGGACCTGCTCGGACTCGAGGACGTCGATGTCGCATCCGTCGGCGTTCAGCACGAGCGTGCGCTCGAGGACCTGCGCGATCTCGGCGCAGCGGTCGGCATTGTGATCGAAGAGCTTGAGGCGCGCGGCCGGGTTGCGCTCCATCGACTGCGCGAGGCGGAACCCCACCGCCCCGCCGCCGACGATGACGACCTCGCGCCGCTTCTCCTCGCCGAGGTGGTGGGTGAACCAGCCGGCGAGTTCGTGCATCGAGGCGCTGCGGCCCATGAAGAGGACGCGGTCGCCCGCCTGCAGCACGCTCTGGCCGCGCGGGACGAACCACTCCTCGCCGCGGCGCACGCCGACGATCAGCACGCCGGCGGGGAGCGTGCGCAACTCCTTGAGCGGCCGACCCACGAGGGGGAGGTCGTCGCGCAGCACGTACTCGAGCAGCCCCACCTGCCCGCGGGCGAAGCTGCCCACGTCGGTCGCGCCGGGCACGGCGAGGATCTTCTCGATCTTGTCGGCGAGCATGCGTTCCGGCCAGACGAGCCGGTCGATGCCGAAGCGGGGCGCGGCGTCGGCGTGGCTGCCGCCGGTCGTCGCGAAGGTGCGCACGTACTCCGCCTTCGTCACGAAGCAGATCGTCTGCGCGGGCCCGAGCTGGCGCGCCGTCATGCAGGCGAGGATGTTGCTCTCGTCGGACCGCGTGCAGGCGATGAAGAAGTTCGCCATGAAGGCGCCCGCCTTCTGCAACACCGCCGGGTCGTTGCCCGCCCCCTCGATCACGTGCACGTCGAGGTTTTCGTACTCGTCCCGGCCGTCCTCCCCCTCGTGCACGACGTAGACGTCGTGCTCCCGCGACAGCTCCGCCGCGAACTGCCGCGCCGAGTGGCCGCTGGAGACGAGGACGATGCGCATGCCGGGGGGGGATGCTACCAGAGCCCTAGGCCCCGCCGGCCGAGGTCACTCGATGTCCGGATTGTCGAGGTCGACGCTGTCGGGAAGGCCGAAGTCCTTCGGCGTGAACCTCATCCCGCGCAGGGAGGGGGGGTGCCGGGGGGGAGGGGGGTTGCGCGCGGGGGCGGGCTTGCGCCCCTTGCCGAAGAACTCCTTGACCCCCTTCACCGCGGCGCCGAGGGCGCGGACGCGGCCGGCGATGCCGCGGTCGTTCGTGACGACGGTGATCGCCTCGGGCTTGCCCGCGTCGCGCACCGCATCGACGATGTACTCGTCCGCGTCCCGCGAGCGGCAGAAGACGACCTTCACGCCCGCCTCGCCCGCGCCCTCAAGGCCGCCCGGCGGCGCCGACTTCGCGTCGAAGTAGACGACCGCCCCCGGCACGAACTCCGCGACGCGCACGAGGAGCGCGCGCCGCTTGCCCTCGTGGTTCGCGCCCCGGACCCGGAGCGCGTACATCGCATTGTGGCCGTCGATCAGGACTTTCATGCCGCCGTGGTAGTCTCCCACGCATGACCGGGAAGCAGCAGCCGAAATCCCTCGCGTGGCGGCGGCGCCTCGTCCTCCTCCTGATCCTCGTCGTGGCGGCCTCGATCGTCGCCCGCGTCGCGACCGCGAAGGAGGCCCCCGCCGCCGCCGGCCGAGCCCCGGCCGGGGGCTCCGGCCTCGCCGGCAGCCTCGTCCCGGGCGACCAGCCGGGACCCGCCCCCACCCCCGAGCCCGAGGCCCAAGGGCCCGCGAAGGACGTCCTCCCCTACCTGACCGAGGGGGGGATCGCGATGCTGATCGGCATCGCGCTCGGCATGGCGACGCGCACCGCGGCGAAGATCCTCGTGCTGCTCTTCGCGCTCTTCTTCATCGGGGTCCAGTTCCTTTCCGCGAAGGGCATCGTCGACATCGACTGGTCCGCCTTCACGACCTGGCTGCGGCAGTTCGTGCTGAACATCAGCGGCGACAAGGGGCTCGGCGCGATCGTCCAGCACAAGCTCCCCTCCGCCGGCTCGCTGGTCATCGGCTACTATCTGGGGCTCAAGAAAGGGTAGCCGCCCCCCCGAAAGGGGGATGGATGGAACTCGCGCGAAGCGCGCTCTTCGCCCTCGGGCCGGCGCTCGTCTGGCTCTGGCTCTGGTACCGGCGCGACCGCTGGGAGCCCGAGCCGAAGCGACTCGTGCTGCTCGCGTTCGTGCTCGGCGCCTTCATGGCGGCGCCCGCCTACTGGCTCGAAGGGGCGCTGCCGCTGCCCCCGGGCCCCCTGTTTGAGTTCTTCGTGCGCGTCGCGCTCGTCGAGGAGGTTTGCAAGCTCCTCCCCGTGCTCTGGTTCCTCTTGCGCGTGAAGGAGTTCGACGAGCCGATGGACGGCATCCTCTATGCCGCCGCCGCCGCGCTCGGCTTCGCGACCGTCGAGAACGCGCTCTACGGGTTCCAGCTCGGCAACGGCCTCGTGCTGCCGCGCGCGTTCACCTCCGCGCTCGCGCACCTCGGCTTCAGCGGGCTCGTCGGCTACCACCTGGGCCTCGCGCGCTTCCGCGGCAGGGGCCGCGTCTGGCTCGTGCTGCGCGCGCTTCTCGCGGTGGTCGTGATGCACGGCTTCTACGACCTGCTGCTCGCGCGCGGCGCCACCGAGGCGATCTCGCGCGGCGCGATCCTGCTGACGGTGCCGCTGCTGCTGCTGATGCTCTGGTGGGCCGCGAACTGCGCCGACCGCCTCTCGCCGTTCCGCGACGATTCCCGCCCCGCGCGGTAGAATCGCGCGCCATGCGATTCGAGAACGCCTACCTCCCCGCCGGCGGCTACTGGACCTCCCCGTTCTGCAAGTGGCAAGGCGGTTTCGCGGGCTTGCATCCGGTGCAGTTCGCCGCCGACGTGACGACGAAGGCGCTCGCCGCGCGCGGCATCGCGGCGGCGGAGTGCGACACCGTCGTCTTCGGCTGGACGATCCCCGCGCGACGCATCTTCTACGGCGCGCCCTGGCTCGCCGGATTGGTGGGGGCCGCGGGGGCCACCGGCGCGATGGTGAGCCAGGCGTGCGCGACCTCGGCGGCGGCGCTCGCCCACGCGGCGGCGGGCCTCGACGCGGAGGGCGGCACCGCGACGCTCGTCGTCACCGCCGACAAGTGCAGCAACGGCGCGCACCTCTACTATCCCGACCCGGGCGGCCCCGGCGGGAAGGGCGAGGCGGAGGACTGGGTCTGGGACAACTTCAGCTTCGACCCGTGGGCGAAGGGGTCGATGATCCAGACCGCGGAGAACGTCGCGAAGGAGGCGGGGATCCGGCGCGAGGAGATGGACGCGCTGACGCTGCATCGCAACGCGCAGTACCGGAAGGGAGTCGAGAGCGGCTTCCTGAAGCGCGTCATGGTCGCGCCCTACGAGATCAACCCGAGCGGGAAGAAGGTCGTCGCGACGGTCGCGGGGGACGAGGGCGTCTTCCCGACCACCGCCGACGGCCTCGCGAAGCTGAGGCCGGTGCTCCCGGACGGCACGATCACCTTCGGCACGCAGACCTACCCCGCCGACGGCAACGCGGGCATGGTCGTCACGACGAAGGAGCGCGCGAAGGCGTGGGGCAAGGGCGAGGCGCCGGTGAAGGTCTGCTCCTACGGCGTCGCCCGGGTCGAGAAGGGGTTCATGGCGAAGGCGGTCGTGCCCGCCGCGCAGCGCGCGCTCGACGGCGCCGGCATCGGCATCAAGGACTGCAAGGTCATCAAGACCCACAACCCCTTCGCCGTCAACGACATCTACTTCGCGCGCAAGCTCGGCATCGACGCCGAGGGGTTCAACAACAACGGCAGCTCGCTGATCTTCGGCCACCCCCAAGGCCCGACCGGCGCCCGCCTGATCGCGGAGGGCATCGAGGAGGCGCGCCTGCTCGGCGGCGGCCACCTCCTCTTCGCCGGCTGCGCCGCCGGCGACACCGCCGCGGCGGTCGTGCTGAGGGTTTAGGCCGAGCCAGGCTCATTACTACCGCTCTTGCGCAATTTCACCCACCTGGGCTCCGCAGTCCCGGAACGGCGGCGGGCTACACTCCGGGGCGCTTGACGCGGCGCAACAAGATCTCGCTGTCGATCACGCTGCTCGGCATCGCGTGGGTGGCCGGCGTGCTCCTCGTTCTCGCGAAGGCGGATTGGCCCCACTGGAACGATGACGGGCGCGCCTTGGTGAGGTGGATCCTCGTCCCGCTGATGCTGCTCGGCGGGCTGGAGCGCTTCCTGAACCGCGGCGGGTGACGACGAGGCCGAGCCAGGCTCATTAGTACCGCTCTTGCGCAATTTCACTCATGTGTAAGACGCACTTGACAGAGCGGTACTAATGAGCCTGGCTCCGGGTCAGAGCAGCACCAGCGAAAGCCACGGGAAGTACGTGATCAACAGCACCACGACGATCAGCAACAGCAGGTACGGCACCACCGCCCGGAACACGCCCACGACCGGCTGGCGGAAGCGGTAGGCCGCGAGGAAGAGGTTCATGCCGACCGGCGGAGTCAGGTAGCCGAGTTCGAGGTTGGCGAGGAAGATGATGCCCAGGTGGACGGGGTGGATGCCATAGCGCTCGGCGATCGGCGCGATCAGCGGCACGACGACGACGATCGCGGAGAAGATGTCCATCAGGCCGCCGACGACGAGCAGGAAGGCGTTCAGCAGCAGCAGGAAGACGAGGCGGCTCGACACGTGGCTCTCCACCCAGTCGGCGGCTTGCATCGGGATCTCGGCGTCGACCATCCAGCTCGCGAGGCCGACGGCGACGCCGAGGATGATGAAGACGCCCCCGATCAGCAGCACGCACTTGAGGAGCACGCGGGGGAGGTCGCGGAGGGGGTGGAGCGTGCGGTGGACGACGCCCTCGATCAGCAGCGCATAGACCCCGGTGATCGCGGACGCCTCGATCAGCGTCGCGAAGCCGCCGAAGATGCCGACGAGGATCACCGCGGGCAGCAGCACGTCCCACTTCGCGGACCAGAGCGCGCGGAGGGCCTCGCCCGCCGCGAACGGCGTGCGCGGCGCCCTGGCGCGGAACGCCTCGCGCACGCCGAGCAGGCAGACCGCGGCGACGAGCAGGAAGCCCGGCAGGATGCCGCCGAGGAAGAGGTCGGGGATCGCGACGTGCGCGATGACCGCGTAGAGGATCACCGCGAGGCTCGGCGGGAAGAGCAGGCCGATCGAGCCGGTGGCGGTCAAGAGGCCGACGGAGAAGCGCTCGCGGTAGCCGCTCTGGACGAGCATCGGGAAGAGCAGCCCGCCGAGCGCGAGGATCGTCACGCCCGAGGCGCCGGTGAAGGTCGTGAAGAAGGCGCAGACGAACGTGGCCACGATCGCGAGGCCGCCCGGCATCCAGCCCAAGAGAGCGCGGAAGAGGCGCAACAGCCTTTCGCTCGCGCCGCCTTCCGCGAGCACGAACCCCGCGAACGTGAAGAGCGGGATCGTCGGCAGCGACGGCGACGTGATCAGCCGGTAGGTCTCGATCGGCAGCGCCGCGACGGGCGTGTCGTCGCCGAAGAAGAGCAGCAGCGCGGCGCCGCCGAGCGCGACGAAGATCGGCGCGCCGAACGCGAGCGCGAGCAGCAGGCCCCCGAGCCCCCCCCAGACGAACGAGGAGGCAATCGGCGTCCAGTCGGGCGCGACGGGTTCGTGCGAGAAGAGGAACCCGAACGCCCATGCGAGCGGGATGCCGAGCGCGGCGAGGGCGCGCGCGCGCCAGCCGCCCGCGTGGCGGACGAGCCGCATCGCGATGACCGCGAAGGTCACCGGGATGATCGCCTCAGCGACAAAGACCGGGATCCACCCGGCGACGAGCTTCGGCGACTCGCGCTCGCCGAGGATGAACCGGGTCCCGGCCCACGCGAGGCCGCAACAGACCGCGACGCTGGCCGCCGAGGCGAAGGCGGCCGTCGCACGCTCGGCGCGCGGGCCGAGGAAGCGGAGCCCCGTCGTCAGGCGCAGGTGGCCCTGATCGCGCGCGGCGAGCATCGCGCCCAAGAACCCCACCCAGAGCGTCAAGTGCTGCACGTAGTCGCTGCTGCCGAGGATGCCGGTGCCGAAGAGCGCGCGGACAGCCATCTCGACGACGGGCAGCAGGCACATCGCCAGCAGCGCGAGGCCGGCGACGGACTCCTCCGCGGCGCGCGCGAGCCGCTTCAGGCCGCCCACGCGCTAGCCCTGCTTCTGCGCGCGGTACTCGTCCCGGTGACGCGTCACCTCGGCGAGCAGTTCCGGCGCGAACGCGTCGCCGCGCAGCTGCGGGTAGTAGCTCTCGGCCTTCGCCTGCCAGACGGCCAGCGTCGAGGCGGGCACCGCGTGCACCTCGAGGCCGTGCTTCTTCATCTCGGCGATCGCCGCGTCCTCCTTCGTGCGCAGCGCCCTGAACCCCTCCTCGGCCCTCTTCGCCGCGGCGAGCATCGCCTCCTGCGGCAGCTTCTTCCACTGCCCCGCGTCGACGACGGTCGCGCCGATCAGCGGCGCCCAGTGCATGTCGGTCATGTGCTTCGTGAGGCCGAACCACTGGTTCGCCAGCGCCGCGACCGGCGTCGTCGCGAAGGTGTCGATGAGGCCCGATTGCAGGCCGGTGTGGATGTCGGTCGCGGCGAGCGCGACCGGCTTGCTGCCCCCCTCCTTCCACGCCGCCATCACCTTCGGCGCGCCGCCCCAGACGAGCACGTTTCGCCCCTTGAGGTCGTCGGGGGAGACGATCGGCTCCTTCGCGAAGAAGTGGACCCAGCCCGCGTCCGCCCAGTTGAGCACCTTGAACCCCTTGCCCTCGAGCTTCCGCTCGAAGTAGGGGCGCATCTTCGAGAGCACGTAGTCGAGCTCGCCGTAGTCGGTGATGAGCCGCGGCAGCAGGAAGACCTCGAGCTCCGGCTCGATCTCCGAGAGGCCGACGATCGTCAGGATGCCGACGTTGAGCACGCCGGCGCGCATCTTCTGCACGATGGCGGGCTCGTCGCCGACCGCGCCGCCCGGGTAGACGGTCACGCGCATGCCCGCCGCCTCCCACGCCGCCGTCATGTCGAGGATCACGTCGTGCCAGATCGTGTTCTTCGGCGCGAGCGTGCCGACCTTCACCTTGCGCGGCGCGGCGCAGAGGAGCGTCGCGAGCAGCGCGAGCGCGATGGGGATGCGTTTCATGTGTCGTCCTCCCGGGGTAGGTCGGCCTCGAGGAAGAGGTCGCCGATGCGCTCGCGCAACAGCCGCGCGCGCCGCTGCGCGATCAGGTTGCGCAGGCGCAGCGCCGGGAAGGCGTCCGCGTCGACCGCGAGCGCGAGGTCGATCTGCCGCCGGAAGCCGTCGAGGTCCTGCTCGTCGATCAGCACGCTCTCGGCGAGCGAGAGATAGACCGACGCGCGCCGGCCCCCCGAGAGCGCGAGCGCGCGCTCGTAGTGGGCGCGGACCCCCCCGCGGCCCCCCCCCATCCGCGCCGCCTCGAAGCTCACCATGAACTCGTGCGCGGCGCCCTCGCCGTATCCGTCGTCGAGCTCGAGCACGCGGCGCATCAGCGCGCCGCCGACCGGGACCTCCGCGACGAGCGAGAAGTCGCTCTTGTCGGCCGACAGCGCCGCGCCGAACGACGCGCCGGCCCAGTAGAGGAAGTCGATGTCGCGCATGCCCGTCGCGCGCAGCGCCGCCTCCGCGTCCCGCGCGAGCCTCCCCGCGATGCCCGGATGGCGCAGTTCGAGCCCCCGCAGCGCGTAGCCGCGCCCGCGCCGCGCGAGGTTCGCCGCGCGCAGGCGCAGTTCGCGCGCGCGCGCGACGTCGGTCGGCTCGAGCGCGAACGACCGCTCGACCAGGAATCCGTGCGCGTACTGCGTGAAGCCGCTCGCCGTCGCGAGCAGCAGCCCCTCGTGCCGCGGCGTCTCCGCGAGCAGGCTCTCGTAGAGCTTGAGGCCGAAGGGCAGCGCCTCGCCGACGAGTTCGATGTCGTCGTCGCTCGTGAAGGTGGTGCCGGCCTGCGCCAGCGCGTCGCCGACGAAGTTCAGCGCGAGCTTGCGCACCGAGCAGCCGGCGAGCAGTGCGGCGGCGAGGAGGACGCGGCACCGGGGCATGGCGCGGGCCACTATACCCGGGTGCGGGGAGGGCTGCGAAATGCGATACTCCCGTGCGCCATGACGCGCGAAGCGCTCGCCCAACTCCGCAAGCACCTGCTGACGGGGGTCTCCTACGCCATCCCGTTCATCGCGTGCGGCGGCATCATGATCGCGGCGGGCATCGCGTTCGTGCCGATGACGGCCACCGGGCCCGACTTCTCGAACGCGCCGGTGATGGCGCTCGTGCTCGAGATCGGCTCGGCGTCGTTCGCGCTGATGCTGCCGGTGCTCGCCGGGTACATCGCCTACTCGATCGCGGGCAAGCCGGCGCTGGTCGCCGGCTTCGTCGGCGGCCACCTCGCGGGCACCGTCAACGCGGGCTTCCTCGGCGCGCTGCTGATCGGCCTCGTCGCGGGCTGGCTCGTGCACTGGCTCAAGAAGATCCCGGTCAAGACCTACCTGAAGCCGGTCATGCCCATCCTCGTGATCCCGATCCTGTCGGCGGCGGCGATCGGCGTGCTGATGAAGGAGGTCGTCGGAGCGCCGATTGCGGGCCTGATGGTCGCGCTCGGCGACGGGCTGCGCTCGATGGGCTCGGGCAACGCGGTGCTGCTCGCCGCGGTGCTCGGCGCGATGATCGCGTTCGACATGGGCGGGCCGGTCAACAAGGCGGCCTTCTTCTTCGGCGCCGCGATGATCAAGGAGGGGCAGTACGGCGTCATGGGCGCCTGCGCCGCCGCGATCTGCACGCCGCCGCTGGGACTCGGCCTCGCGACGGTGCTGAACCGCGGGCTCTGGAAGGAGGAGGACCGCGAGGCGGGGCTCGCGGCGCTGACGATGGGCATGATCGGCATCACGGAGGGGGCGATCCCGTTCGCGGCGGGGGATCCGCTGCGCGTGATCCCGTGCATCGTCGCGGGTTCGATGACGGCCTCCGTCATCGCGATGTTGGGGGGCGTCGGGGACCATGCGCCGCACGGCGGCCCGATCGTGCTGCCGGTCATCGACGGGCGCCTGATGTACATCGTGGCGATCCTCGCGGGCACGCTGGTGACGGCGCTCGCGATCAACACCTGGAAGTCGGTGGGCGCCAAGTGAGGATCGTCGCCGTGACCGCCTGCCCGACCGGCATCGCCCACACCTACATGGCCGCGGAGCAGCTCGATAAGACCGCGCGCGCGCTCGGCCACGAGATCCGCGTCGAGACGCAGGGCGCGATGGGCATCGAGAACGAACTCTCCGCGCGGCAGATCGCCGACGCCGAGGTCGTGCTCTTCGCCGTCGCCATCGACGTCGAGGGGCGCGAGCGCTTCGACGGCAAGCGCATCGTCGAGGTGACGGTGCAGCAGGCGATCAAGGACCCGAAGGCGGTCTTCGAGAAGCTCGGCCGGTGACGCCCTCCGCGTCGTTCGACTTCCGCTGCCCGCTCGAGAACGGCCTGCACGCGCGGCCGGCGAGCCGCCTCGTCGAGGTCGTCTCGGCCTTCCGGTCCGGTGTCCTGCTGACCAACGGCCGCACGGGCGACGAGGCCGATGCGCGCAGCGTGATCGCGCTCGTCGCCCTCGACCTCCGCCACGGCGACCGGTGCACGGCGACCGCTTCGGGCCCCGACGCGCCGGCGGCCTGCGCCCGCCTTCGCGCCTTCGTCGAGACCGCATGGCCCGCCTTCGACGCGCCGCTCCCGAAGGTGGAGGCCCGCGCCGGAGACGGGGAGTTGCCGCGTGCGCTTCGAGGGGTCGCGGTGGCGCTCCGGCGCGGGACCCCGGTCTCGGGCGGCATCGGCGAGGGGCGCATCGTCCACGCACGCGGAGGGCTGTGCGACCCCGGACTGCCGCAGCAGGCCCCGGCCGAGGAGCAGGGCAAGGTCGACGCGGCGTTCGCCGCGGTACGCCGCGACCTCGCCGCGACGATCGCCGCCCACCCGGCCGCGACCGAGGCTGCGATCCTCGGCGCGCATCTCGCGATCGTCCGCGACGAGTCTCTCGCCGGCGAGATCGCAGCGCTCGTCGAGGGCGGCCACTCCGCCGGCCGCGCGATCGTCGAGGTGTGCGAGCGGCTCTGCCGGAAGCTCCGGGCCGCCGGGAGCGCCGGCATCCGGGAGCGCGCGCTCGACCTCGAGGACATCGGCATGCAAGTGCTCGAAGCCCTCGGCGGCGAGGCGCCCCGCATCGGACTCGCGGGCCCCTCCGTGGTCGTCGCCGACGCGCTGACGCCGCGGCAGTTGCTCTCCCTCGAGCGCCGCCACGTCGCCGCGCTCGCGATCGGCCGCGCGGGGACGACCTCCCACACCGTGATCCTCGCACGATCGCTCGGCATTCCCGCCTTGACCGGGGTCCGGTCGCTGCGCACGCTCCCGACGGGCGTCCACGCGATCGTCGACGCGGACCACGGCGTACTCCTCCCGGATCCGGGCGAAGCGGTCCGGCGCTACTACCGGCGCGCCGCGCGCTGGGCGGGCACGGCCCCCCCGACGCAAGGGAGGCTCCCCGTCGGCATCCTCGCGAACGTCTCGACCGCGGACGAGGTCGAGGCGGCGACGGCGGCCGGCGCCGATGGCATCGGCCTGTTCAGGACGGAGATGCTGTTCATGGATCGCGCCGCGCCTCCGACCGAGGAGGAGCAGCACGCGGTCTATGCGCGCGCCGCGAGCGACGCGCGGGGCCGCCCGGTCGTCATCCGGACGCTCGACGTCGGCGGCGACAAGCCGATCCCCTACCTGAACCTGCCCAGCGAGCCCAACCCCTTCCTCGGGCTCCGGGGCGTGCGCCTCTACCCGCGCCTCCGCGATCTGATCGCGACGCAACTTCGCGCGATCCGCCGGGCCGCGGCGCATGGCGCGCTCCGCGTGCTCGCGCCGATGGTCACGACCGTCGAGGAGATCCGGCGCTTCAAGTCCGACTTCGCGTGGGACGGCGCGCTGCCGCTCGGCGTGATGATCGAGGTGCCGTCGGCGGCGTTCCAGATCGCGGAACTCGCCGCCGAGGTCGACTTCTTCAGCATCGGCACCAACGACCTGTTGCAATACTTCGTCGCGGCCGACCGTGGCAATCCCGCGGTCGCAGGCCTCTACACCCCCCTGCACCCCCCGTTCCTCGCCCTTCTCGGGAAGATCGTCGACGATGCGCATCGCGCCCACCGCAAGGTCTGCCTCTGCGGCGAGATGGCGCGCGACCCCGCCTGCCTCCCGGCGCTGCTCGGGCTCGGCCTCGACGAACTCAGCATGGCGATCCCCGACATCGCCCCGACGCGCGCCGCGCTCGCGCGCCCTGGCCTCGCCGACCCGCGCCTCGTGCGGCTCGACTCCGACAGCGAGAGCCGCGCGGAGGTGATCGCCGAACTCGTCGCGGCGCTGCGCGCGGCGGGGCGCACGCGGGAGCCGCGCGCCGTCGAGGAGGCGATCTGGGCGCGCGAGGAGGTCGCGTCGACCGCGGTCGGCCACGGATTCGCGATCCCGCATTGCAAGTGTGATGCGCTGTCGGCGCCCTCGGTCGGCGTCGTGCGGCTGGCGACGCCGGTCGCCTGGGGCGAGGAGCGGGTGCGCTGCGTGCTCCTGCTCGCGCTGCGCGGGTCCGACGGCGGCGACGGCCACCTGAAGGTGCTGTCGCGCCTCGCGCGGCGGCTGATGCACGAGGAGTTCCGCGCGGGCCTGCTCCGCGCCCCCGACCCGGACGCGACGGTCGCGCTCCTCTCCTCCGCGATCGACGAAAGGCAGTTGCCATGATCCGACGCCTCCTGATCCCGCTGCTCCTCGCCGCTGCCCTCGCCCCCGCCGAGGAGCCCGCCAAGACGCTCTACTGCGTCGGCTACGCGCATCTCGACACGCAGTGGCGGTGGGACTACACGACGACGATCGGCCACTACCTGAAGGCGACGCTGGAGCAGAACTTCGACCGCTTCGAGAAGTTCCCCGGCTACGTGTTCAACTTCACGGGATCGCGCCGCTATCAACTGATGAAGGAGTACTACCCCGCGCAGTTCGAGCGCATGCGCCAGTACATCGCCGCCGGACGCTGGCATGTCGCCGGCTCCGCGGTGGACGAGGGGGACTCGAACGTGCCGTCTCCGGAATCGATGCTCCGCCACGTGCTCTACGGCAACGGCTACTTCCGGCGGGAGTTCGGCAAGGAGAGCGTCGACTTCATGCTGCCCGACAGCTTCGGCTTCCCGGCGTCGCTGCCGTCGGTGCTTGCGCACTGCGGCATCAAGGGCTTCTCGACGCAGAAACTCGTCTGGGGCTCGGCCGTGGGCATCCCCTTCAACCTCGGCACGTGGATCGGCCCCGACGGGCGATCGGTCGCCGCCGCGTTCAACCCGGGCTCCTACAACGGCGCGATCGACGGCCGCGCCGACAAGAGCGCCGCGTGGGCGGCCCGCATCGACGAGAACGGGACCCGCTACGGCGTCTTCGCGGACTTCCACTACTACGGCGTCGGCGACACCGGCGGCGCGCCGCGCGAGGAGGACGTGCGCAACTACACGTCGAGCGCCGGCGCCAAGGACGGCCTCTACCGCGTCAAGCTCGCCTCCTCCGACGCGATCTTCCGCGACCTCACGCCGGCGCAACTGGCAAGCCTGCCGAGCTACAAGGGCGACCTGCTGCTGACCGAGCACTCCGCCGGCTCGCTGACTTCCGAGGCCTACATGAAGCGGTGGAACCGCAAGAACGAGGCGCTCGCGGACGCGGCGGAGCGGGCCGCCGTCGCCGCGCACTGGCTCGGCGGCGCGCCCTATCCGCGGGAGAGGCTGACGCAGGCCTGGACGCGCATCCTCGGCAGCCAGATGCATGACATCCTGCCCGGCACTTGCATTCCCGTTGCCTACCGCTACGCATGGAACGACGAGATCCTCGCGCAGAACCTCTTCGCCTCGGTGCTCTCCGACTCCGTCGGCGCCGTCGCGCGCGGGCTCGACACCGACGTCGGGGGCGTGCCGCTCGTCGTCTACAACCCGCTTGCGATCGGACGCGAAGACACTGTCGAGGCAACCGTCACGCTGGAAGAGGGGGGGCCCGGGGGGGTGCGGGCGCTAGGGCCCGACGGCAAGGAGGTCCCGGTGCAGGTCCTCTCCCGCGACGGGAACACCTTCCGGCTGCTGCTGCTCTGCCGCGTCGCGCCGCTCTCGTTCACCGTGTTCGAGATCCGACCGGGCCCGGCGGCCGCGAGCGGGCCCGAACGCCTCGAGAACGACGCCTACCGGGTGGCGATCGACGCGAACGGCGACGTCGCGAGCATCGTCGACAGGCAGCACGGCAACAGGGAGCTGCTCGCCGCCCCGGCGCGGCTCGTCTTCACGCACGAGCGCCCGCGGAACTGGCCCGCGTGGAACATGGACTGGGCCGACCGCGTCAAGCCCCCGCTCGGCCGCGTCGACGGGCCGGCGACGGTGCGCTTCGTCGAGCACGGACCTGTCCGCGCCGCGGTCGAGATCGTGCGCGAGGCGCGCAACTCGGTCTTCCGCCAGACGGTGCGCCTCACGCGCGGCAGCCGCCTCATCGAGTTCCACAACGCGATCGACTGGCAATCGGCTTCGTGCGCGCTGCGCGCCTCCTTCCCGCTCGCGGTCTCGAACCCGAAAGCGACCTACAACCTCGGCCTCGGCACGATCGAGCGCGGCAACAACGACCCGAAGAAGTACGAGGTGCCGTCGCGCGAGTGGTTCGATCTCACCGATGCGTCCGGGGACTACGGCGTCACCGTGCTCGAGGATTGCAAGTACGGCAGCGACAAGCCTTCCGACCGCGAGGTCCGCCTGACGCTGCTCTACACGCCCGGCGTGCGCGACTCCTACCTCGACCAGCACAGCCAGGACTGGGGCCGACACGAGATGGTCTACGCACTCTGCGGCCACAGGGGCGACTGGCGCAAGGGCGGGAGCGAGTGGCAGGGCCGGAGGCTCAACCAGCCGTTGCGCGCCTTCGTGGCCCCCCGCCACCCCGGCCCCCTCGGGCGGCAACTCTCGTTGGCCAGCGTGTCAAGCCCGCAGGTGGACCTCCGGGCGCTCAAGAGGGCCGAGGAGGGCGACGAGGTCATCGTCCGTCTGCAGGAGCTGTCCGGACGCACGGCCCACGGCGTGAAGATCAGGCTGGCGGGGGCGGTCGCCGAGGCGCGCGAGGTGGACGGGCAGGAGCGCACCATCGGCAAGGCGACGGTCTCCGGCGGCGAACTCGCCGTGAACCTCGCCCCCTATGCGCCGCGCTCCTTCGCCATCCGGCTCGCGCCGCCCGCGGCGGCGCTGGCCCCGCCGCGATCCACGGCGGTGGAGTTGCCCTTCGACACCGACGCCGTCAGCGGCGACGCCAACCGCGCCGACGGCGAGGGAAAGACCTACCCGGCGGAGATGCTGCCGAGAGCGATCGTCAGCGAGGGCATCCGGTTCGAGATCGGGCCGATGGCCGACGGCGAGAAGAACGCCCTCGCGTGCCGGGGGCAGACGGTGGCCCTGCCGGAGGGCGACTACGACCGGATCTACCTGCTCGCGTCGGCGGAGGCCGACGTCGCGGCCCCCTTCGTTGTCGGCGGGGCCAGGCAGGTCGTCGAAGCCCAGTGCTGGACCGGCATCCTCGGCCAGTGGGACTCCCGCGTCTGGGACACGCCATTCCAGACGGTGGACTTCCGCTGCTCCGGCCGCGTGACGCACCTCGACCCCGCCTTCCTCAAGCGGGCGCCGGTCGCGTGGTTCTGCACGCACCGCCACGACCCGAGGAACGGCAACGAGGCCTACCAGTTCAGCTACCTGTTCAAGCACGCGCTCGTGCGCCCCGCCGGAGCGACCGCGCTGACGCTGCCCGACGAACCGCGGCTGAGGATCTTCGCGCTCACCGTCGGCACGGCGGCGAACGACCTGACGGCCCCCGCGGCCCCCCTTCATGACGAGTTCGCCGGAGGCGGTCCGATCCCGATCCGCCACGTCTACCCGCCGCCGAAGAAGCCCGTCTACGAAGGGCTCGAGCCGGTCGCGGAGGTCGTGACGGACAGGAGGGAGCGCTTCGAGGATCTCGCGATGGGCGCGCCGTCGGCGAAGGACGACGCGCAGGGACTGGCGTTCCGCTTCGTCACGCGCGACGACGAGTGGCATCCGCACCCGGGCTCGGGCGCGGTCGGCGACACGCTGCCGCGCCTCAGCGACGGCGAGGTCGCCGCGAACGACGACGACACGTCGCGCTGCGTCTGGTACGACAACGAGGGTCGCTTCCACGTCGACCTGAAGCGCAGCCGCGAGATCCGCGCGGTCCACACCTACTCGTGGCATCGCACCAACCGCGCCCCGCAGTTCTTCTCGCTCTGGGGCTCGAACGCCGCCGTGATGCCGTCCCCCGCCATCGAGTTTGCGAGCCGCGAGGGGTGGACGCTGCTCGCCCTCGTCGACACGCGCAGGCTCGGCAACGGCGGCAAGCACGGCTCCGCCATCGTGCCGAAGGCCCCTGCGAACGCGCTCGGCCCCTTCCGCCACCTGCTCTGGATCGCCGAGGAAGTCGGCGAGGGCACCTTCTTCACCGAAATCGACGTGGACTTGGCGCGGTGACAGTCCGACCTGTCGCCTCGCGGCCTACCCGACCGCCGCGACGCTGACGACGGCACCCGTCGGCCCGCCGCCCTTCGGCGCACCGCCGGGGGGTTCGAGCGATACCGCGAACGCGGCGGCCCGGCCCGCGTCGGCGAGGCGCAGCACGGCGCGCCCCTCCGAGTCGGGCTCAAGCAGGCCCAAGCTCTCCGGCCCCTTGTCGCGGATCGCCCAGAGTTCGTACGCGCGCCCCTCCGGCGGGCGATAGTTGTCGAAGACGAGCAGCGCGCGGCCGGTCGACTTGTCATAGTGGACGCGGGCGGAGAGGTCCCTCGCCCCGTCCGGCGTCGGCGCGAGCGGGACCGCCGGCGATTGCAACAGTTCGTTCCACTCGCGCTCCTGCCGCACCGTGCGCGACAGGTCGGTGACGAGTTGCCAGCCCATCAGCACCACCGCGAGCAGCCCCGCGGCGACGATCCACCCGAGCGCCGGCGCGAGCGAGAACTTGCGCCCGCGGCGCGGCTCGCCGACGGCGTCGAGCACGCGGTCGCGCAGCGAGGCCGGCGGCGCGACCGGCGGCGCCGCGGCGGCGAGCAGCGCCGCCGCCTCCGCGCACCGCGCGATCTCCGCCTCGCACGCGGGGCAGCCTGCGGCGACGTGCGCCTCGAAGGGCGCGCGGTCGCCCTCGTCCAGCGCCCCAAGCGCCCACGCCGCGCAGAGTTCGAGGAAACGGTCGTGTCCGCTGCTCACGGCGTCGCCTCCCCTTGCAAGAGGTCGCGCAGGCGGGAGAGCCCGCGGCGCGTCCAGGTCTTGACGGTGCCGAGCGGCGCCTTCAACCGCTCGGCGATCTCGCTCTGCGCGAGCCCCTCGAAGTAGGCGAGTTCGAGCACGCGGCGCTCCGACGCGTCGATCGCGCCGAGCGCCGCGCGAACCCGGCTGTGGCGTTCGCGCTCCACGAGCGATGCCGCCGGGTCGCTCGCGCTGCCGCCTCCCCCCGCGCCCCCCTCCACCCTCTCCCGCGAGGAGCGGCTGCGCACGCGGTCGAGCGCCCGGCTCCGCACGATGTTGCAGAGCCAGCCGGCCACCGGCCCGCGCGCCGGTTCGTAGCGCGCCGCGCTGTGCCACACTTGCACCCACGACTGTTGCAACACGTCCTCCGCGTCGGCGGCGTTGCCGACGACCCTGCGCGCGAGCGAGAGGAGCAGCGGCGTGTAGCGGTCGTAGAGCGCGCCGAGCGCGTCGCGGTCCCCGGCACCGATGCGGTGCAGGCAGGCGACGGGGTCGCCTCCCGGGGGGTTGCGCGCCGCTTCCATGGTGGGCAATCCTTGTACTACGCGGGCCAAGCAAAGGCGGATTTGGAATCCGGGGGGGCGCGGGGGCCGTAACGGGGGCGTGCGGGATGCTCCCGCCGAGAGAGGAGTCCATGCGTTCCCCCGTTCGTAACGCTTTCCTTTGCGCGCTGCTGTGCGCCGCCGGCGCGGCCGCGTCGAGCCACCGCGAGGCGCCCTTCGTGACCGAGCACCCGAAGGTGGACGGCACCGATTTCTACATGTTCCGCAGCTACGAGACCGGCCGCGAGGGGTTCGTCACGCTGGTGGCCAACTTCCTGCCGCTGCAGGATCCCTACGGCGCGCCGAACTACTTCAATCTCGACCCCGAGGCGCTCTACGAGATCCACATCGACAACAACGGCGACGCGGTCGAGGACCTGACCTTCCAGTTCCGATTCGCGCGGACGGTGGAGGGCATCACGCTCGACATCGGCCCGCCCGGGGCGACGCAGCCGGTCGACATCGCGCTCGTGCAGGCGGGCCCGATCACCGCGGGCAACAGCGCGGCCTCCAACGTGCGCGAGAGCTACACGCTCTCGATGGTGACCGGCGACCGGCGCACCGGGCTGTCGCGGCCGGTGACGCGCGGCGGCGGCGTGACGACCTTCGACAAGCCCGTCGACTTCATCGGCACGAAGACGCTGCCCGACTACGCGGCCTACGCGGCGCAGTTCGTCTACGACATCGACATCCCCGGCTGCGCCACGCGGGGGCGGGTCTTCGTCGGCCAGCGCAAGGACCCCTTCGTCGTCAATCTCGGGGAGGTCTTCGACCTCGTGAACCTCAACCCGCTCGGGCCCGAGGACGGCGGCGGCGACGACCTCGCCGACAAGAACGTCACGGCGCTCTGCCTCGAACTGCCCATCGCCTGCCTCGTCTCCGGCAACGACCCGGTGATCGGCGCGTGGTCGACCGCGAGCCTGCGGCAGGCGGAGGTGCTGAACCCGTCGCCGAGCAACGACCCGCTCAAGTCGGGGCCGAGCGAGGTCGGCGGCGCGTTCGTCCAGCAGAGCCGGCTCGGCATGCCGCTCGTCAACGAGACGGCCATCGGCCTGACGATGAAGGACCGCTTCAACGCGAGCGAGCCGAAGGACGACGCGCAGTTCGCGAAGTACGTCACGCACCCGACGCTGCCGGCGCTCTTGCAGATCCTCTTCCCGGTCACCGCGCCGACGCTCTTCCCGCGCGATGATCTCGTCCAGGTCTTCCTGACCGGCGTGCCCGGCCTGAACCGCCCCGCGGTCGTCGTGCCGTCGGAGATGATGCGGCTCAACACGACGATCGCGCCGACACCGAAAGGGCAGCAGAGCCGCCTCGGCGTGCTCGGCGGCGACACCGCCGGCTTCCCGAACGGCCGCCGCCCCGGCGACGACGTCGTCGACATGGCGCTGCGCGTGATGATGGGCGTGCTGCTCCCCGCGGCGCAGGCGCCGAGCGGGCAACTGCCCTTCACCGACGGCGCGATCGTCGACGACGGCTTCTTCGACGCGACCTTCCCCTACCTGCGCACGCCGGTCCCCGGCGCGCCGAGGGCCAACTGACCATGCGGGCACTTGCAATACTGGCACTGCTGCTTGCGGCCGGATGCAACAGCGGCTCCGCGCGGCCCCCGGGCCCCCAACACATCGCGTTCAGCACCTTCGTGGCCGGCCTGTTCGCGTCCAACGCCGTGGAGCCGGTCGAGATCAACGACCTGACGTTCGTCGATACCGACATCGAGGACGAAGGCCTCTTCGCGCCGCTGATCCGATGAGACTTCTCGCCTGCGCCCTCCTCGCCGCGGCGCCCGCGTTCGCGCACGAGTTCTGGCTCGAGCCCTCCTCCTTCCGCGCGGCGGAGGGGGAGAGGCTTTCGGTGCGGATCCTCGTCGGCGACGGCTTCCCCGGCGAACCCTGCGCGCGCAATCCGGCGCTGCTGCGCGAGTTCGTCGTCGTCGGGGAGGGCGGGGCGGTGCCGGTGCCCGGCGACGCGGGCCGCGATCCCGCGGGCGAGTTGCGGATCGGCGCCGACCGGCCGCGGCTCGTCGGCTACCGCAGTTGTCACAGTCGCGTCGTGCTCGACGCCGCGAGGTTCGAGCGGTACCTGCGCGACGTCGGGCTCGAGACGATCATTGACAAACGCGCGGCGCGCGGGGAGTCGAAGCGGGCGGGCCGCGAAGCCTACGCCCGCTGCGCGAAGGCGATCCTGGGGGGGCCGGGGGGCGGCATCGAGAGAGCCCTCGGCCACCCCCTCGAACTGGTCCCGGTCGGCGACCCCTCTGCCGGGCCCGAGGTCGAGTTCGTGCTGCGACTGGACGGCGCCCCTGCCGCAGGCCTGCTCGTGCGCGCCTTCGGCAAGGACCGGAAGGGCGACCCGAGCCCCGCGCGCACCGACCGCTCCGGCCGCGTGCGCTTCACGCTTCCGCGCGCGGGCGTCTGGATGCTCAGCGTCGTCGCGATGCGCGAAGCACCCCCGTCGCTCGACGCCGACTGGGAGAGCCTCTGGGCGTCGGTGACGTGGGAGAGCACCGAGCGCTGACCGGCGGAGCGCGATGCTTCCGTGCCGCCGCGACTGCGGGTGCCAGTCGGGGACCGTCGGCGAGACCCGGTGCGCAGCGCGCGCGGGATTCGGCCGCCCGGCGTCTGTTGTCCGTTGGGTCCGTGTAGCCCGCCTAGTCCGCGAAGGTCGTCGCAGTTGCGTATCGGACTACGGGCGCCGGGGCTTCTCTGCCCCGGGCCGCCGGCTGCCTAGGATGGGAGGATATTGAGAATCCGCGTGGTCTTCGAGTACGACGCCGAGGCGGGCGCGTACGCCGCCTACTGCCCCGAGCTGCGCGGCTGCGCAAGCTCCGGCGACACGGAAGAGGAGGCGTTCCTGAAGTTCCGGGAGGCCATCGAGCTCTACCTCGAGCCGGCAGGCGACGTCGGGAAGGGCGCGAAGGTCTTCGATGTCGTGGTGTAGATGGGGACGGCGCCCCGCCGGAGCGCGCGGCAGGTCGTCGCCGTGCTGCGGGGGCGGATGCAGGAGGAGGAGGCCGGAGGCAGGGTCGTGCCGAACTGGCAAGGCGATCGCCTGCGCGCGCGAGCGCTGATGTCGCCTGACGCTCTTCCTCCGCGCGGCGGGGACGCCACTCGACAACAACGTGCGCGAAAGGATGCTGAAGCGTGCGATCCTGCACCGGAAGAACAGCCTCGACCACAAGACGTCCAACGGCGCGCGCGTGGGCGACCTTCACGTGAACCTCGTCGCGACGGAGAAGATCGCGGGGGCCGACCCCTTCGACTGCCTCGCGGCGGTGCAACGACACTCCAAGGATGTCGCCGCCGATCCCCCGGCATGGGTGTCTTGGAACTACAGGGGAACCATCGCGCGCGGGGCAGACCCCGCGCCCCCGGGCGACCGCGCCACCGCTCCCGCGAACGCGACCGGCCCCCGTCCCTGCCGGGCTGACGCCGCAGCGCCCGAACTCCCACACTCCGCACCGTTGCCGAAAGGACACGGACTTTCCGGAACCCACAGCACCACAGCCCTACTGCAGGTCTCGCCGCATGGGGTCACTGGCGGCTGGGACACGGCGTCACGCACGCCTTGCGCAGCCCGGACGATGGAGCCCTGCGCGCGCAGCGACCCACAGGAGCGACGCTCAGTTCGTTCGCCGCAGCACAGGGCTCACGATGGCGTTTCCCGGCAGGATTCCCTTCAGTGGCAACGTGATCGGCTCGAATCCATGTTTCCTCAAGTAAACCTCCCAGTCATCCAGTGGCACGAGGGCTGAAGTCACTACGACCTCCGGCCCATCGCAGCACCCCTCCGGCTCGAGACGCTGGAAGACATAGCGAAACTCCCCCTTCGGACGCTTGATACGAACGTATACGCCCATCTCGCGGGCCTCGATGCCAGACTCATAGACTGGCGCTATCGTTATGAGGCGCGGAGGCGGGTAACTCACCGAGAGTCTGACGGTACCATTCGCGTGAATGATCAGGCCGCGTCTGTCTCCCGGGCTGGAGTCACGCGTGAGCACGTACTCACCCGCGAGCAGGTCGATGCGACAGGAATTGCTCTCGTTGAACTGGGACACCCGCCTCACCACGGGGGGATCGCTCGTTCCTCTCTCCTGAACCTGCAAGATCAACAGGGGATCACGGTCCAGCCCCGCCTCAGCGACATCGCCCTCCCATACAAGCTCGAGGTGGCCCATGGATAGCCCTGCATCGGAAACGTCGATCCACTGCGGCGTATCCCATCCGCGTGCCCCCAAGGGAGTGAATAGAACTTCGTGCAGTTCGGTCTTGCCATTCAATAGCGGGAAGGTGAGCCAGCCCAGAGAGTTGCCATCACGGGACTCCCCCATCGCAAGATGGACATAGTACCGGTCGCGCAGACGCCGGAGGTCCAGGGACAGCGGAGGTGAGAGGAGCCCCATTCCAGGGGAGGCGTGCGACGTCGCGAGGCCCGGGCTGAGTTTCGTCCAACCGCGCGCAAGCGTCTCAAAGAAGCAGCGCCAAATGGGCGTTACCTCAACGCCCGCGTGTCGGACGCCCAGAACCGCAACGCGGATGGACTCCATGCCGATGTAGATGGGCTCCTCGGTGGGCTTCATCCAGTTCCGAGGATCGCTGAGGCGACACTTCTGCATCACGAAGCCGTCTGCGTAGGCTTCTATCACGTAGAGCGTGTCGTGACGAAGACCCTTGATCTCGAAGTAGCCATCAGCGTCCGCTTTCCCGCTCCCTTGGTCGATGGCATCGACGCCTGGAGCCGCGCTCTCATCCCAACGCGTGCTGACAGAGGCAGATCGGGCCCGAAGCACTGCGCCGCCAACCCCTTTGCCGCCCGCGCTCACAACTCTCCCGATGAATCGAGCGCCAAGGTCGAGAGTGACGACATGCGCTGCGGGCAACGCCCCCTCGAAGACGACGATTGCTGGCTGATAACCTTCCATGCGGACCGAGAGGACAAGGCCGCCTTCATCTTCTGTAGAGAGCTCTACCACTCCGTCGGCCGCCGTGACGCCATGAGCCGCGCCAACCGGTTGCGCCTCGTAGAGTCCTCGCGCCAAGAGTGCACATCGCGCTCCTACCAGCGGGTTTCCTCGCCGGTCAACGACCGCCACCTCAACCACGCGCCCCCTCTCCGAGGCGAGACATGTAGGACTTGGCATCGAGGCTGCGGGCATGTGTTTCGCTGGCTCTGCGCCTTGAGCCCCCGCGGCATGGCCCTTCTGTGCACGGGCGCGGATTCCATCGCCAGTGGAGAAGTCAAGCGTCAGGATCAGCGTTCCTGCGATCGAGAAAACCAACACGATGCCGACGCGGACGACCTTCCCGCGAAGTCCGCGATCAGGCGCCCTGGCGTTCATTCGAGCGTTCCCAGAGGTGCGCTAGGGTCAAGGCGCGTCACGAGGTCGGCGAAGTCCTCGTCCTCGGTCGCCATCACGCGGCCACCCTTGCGCAACGCGGCGAAGACCGCCTCGTCGTCCATCTGCGCCAACGAAGTGCCGCGAATGTGCTCGCCCTCCACGCCGAACGTGGCGGCTATCCAGCCGGCGATCGCAGGTGGAAGCTGCGCACTGAGCGAGAGCATCACGCGGCGACCTCGACGTGCGCGGCGCGCTTGGCCGCAAACACCAGGCACGCCCGTATGTCGTCGCGCTCGAGGTCGGGGAAGTCGGCGAGGATCTCCGTTTCGCCTACACCCTCGGCGAGCATCTCCAGCACGTCCGCCACCCGGATGCGCGACTCGCGGATGCAAGGGCGCCCGCCGCAGAATCCGGACTTCTGCGTGACCCTCCTGAGCAGTTCGAGAGTGTCGGCCGGCATGGTCCCCATAGTACCCGGCGTGGGCGAGGTGGAAACACGGAGGGTGCGATGCCTCCCGACGAAGCCTGCGGATTCCCTGGGCTGGTCGTCTCGCTGCTCCCGCGGGTCCACGCCAGAGACCGCGCTTGCCTCGATTGCGGCGAATCCGCGTCCCTCTGTGTGCCGTGTCAGAGAGTGATTCCCTCCTTGACATGACGTAGCAGGAGGCGCCATCGCCTCCTGTGCAGCCTCAGAGGTCGAGGATCTGGCCGCCCTTCGAGTCGAGGAGGCGGAAGACCTCCGCGGGGTCGAGGCCGAGCTTGCGGGAGACGAGTTCCACCTAGTCGGCGGCGACTCCGTGCGCGCCGGGAACCACCTCGTATGAGAAGATGTGCAGGTGACTGCCGATCTTGGTCGCCCATGCGCGCATCTCCGGCGAGGGGGGATCAGGATCGGAGAGCGCGCCCAGCTCGCGCAGGACGTCGTCGAGGACGTCGAGGCGGTAGCGCTCCCAGCCGGACACTGCTGCCTACGCCGCGCTGCGGTCGCCGACGACGGTCGCCGACGCCGCGAGCGGGAGATGCGGCATGTCGAGCGACCGTTGGACGGCACCCTCCGCGGCGACGCGGCAGAAGGCGGCGACATGCTTGGGGTCGTCGATCTTCTGCGCCGCGTACCATGCTTCAGCAGTCTGGCCGAGCTTGAGCGAGAACGCGATCGACGCGTCGATCGTCCTCTGGAGGGAGGCGATCGCCCCTTCCGGCGAGAGCGCCTCCGCGGTGTGACCCGTGAGCACCGAGCGCGCGAGCCACGTCACGCCCCAGCGGGGAGACTCCTCACGGTGGACGAGGAAGGCGAAGAAGAGGCCGGTGGGGGCGCCGTCGGACATCGAGGGTCTCCGTAACGGATCATGCACGGAGGACCGACGCGGCGCGAATGGCTGAAGGGACCGGCGAGCATCTCCAGCACGTCCGCCACCCGGATGAGCGACCCGCGGATGCAACGGCGCCCGCCGCAGAATCCGGAATTCCGCGTGACCCGCCTGAGCAACTCGATGGTCTCGGCCGGCATGGCGCCGAACATACCCGTCGTCGGCGAGGTGGAAACACGGGGGGTGCGATGCCTCCGGAGGACCCTTCCGGATTCCCTCGTCTGGTCGTCTAGCCGCTTCCGCGAGTCCACATCAGGGACCGCGCTTGCGTCAATTGCGGCGATTCATCATCCGTCCGAGTGCCGTGTCGGAGAGTGATTCCCTCTTCGACATGCGTAGCGGGGGGGGCCATCGCCTCCCGTACCCGGCAAAGCCGGGAGGGTCGGCAGGGACAGGAGTGGGAGAGCCTCTGGGCTTCGCTGTCGCTCGACGCGCCGTAGACCGGCGCGGTATCCTCCGGGGCGGATGCGCCGCCTGTCCGTTACGCTCCTCCTGCTCTCGATCGGGACGGCCGGACTCGCACTCGCTTCGAAGGCGGTGGCGCCGCCTCCGCCGGTCCCGGAACCGGCGACGGCGGAGGAAGCAGCGGATCGAGTTGCGGCAGCGATTCGCCGGGGCGACAGCGGCGAACTGCGCACCGCCGCCTTGCGCGACGATCCCGATGGTTGGGACGTGGCATGGACTCTCTGCGCCCGGGGGGATGCGCCATCGGCCCGCGCTCTCGCGACGGCCGTCTCGCCTGCGCTCGAACGGGCGGTGGCGGCCATGCTCGCACGCCCGCCGCCTGCTGAGATATGCGCGCTGATCTCCCAAGTGCGAAGCGCCGTGGACAGGGGCGACTACGCGAGGGCGGTTGCGCTCGTGCCGGAGCCTCTCCCCGCGGGGCTCGAACCCTTCACCGCCGCGAAACTCCACATTGCGTGTGGCGTGGCCCGCGCGGGTGCCGGTGACGCGACGGGCTCGCGTTCCCTCTCCGAAAGGGGGATCGCGCTGGCGGAGGCGCTGGGTTGGACGGACGGAGTCGTGCGCGCGACACTGACGCTGGCGTTCGAGCTCTCGGATACGCAAGCATGCGCCGCGCTGGCCTTGGCGAAGCGAGGGGAGGAGCTGGCACGCGGGCGGCCGCGCTCGTGGCTCTACGGAGCCGCCCTGGCGGTGAAGTCGCGGATCCGGCGGATGGGAGGCGATGGCGATGGATCCCTTCAGGCCTGCCTCGATGCTGCCCGCGCCTTCATCGCTAGCCTCGATTTCCACGGACGGCAAACCCGCTAACACTTCGGGTGCCTGGCGGTCGGCAGTCATGAAGTGAGGGTGAGCGCGGATCCGTTCCACCAGGGGACGCGGACGGGGCGGTCGAGC
>Ga0187893_10001429_pt1 | contig 57494 bp, 51 predicted proteins | sample MA1701074metaG_FD_139574 | JGI IMG/M metagenome (GOLD analysis project Ga0187893, IMG submission 139574) | White microbial mat communities from a basaltic lava cave in the Kipuka Kanohina Cave System on the Island of Hawaii, USA - MA170107-4 metaG ...
AAATCTATTCACGGATAATTTTCTGAGATCTGGCCGAATCCCTTGAGGTGCTTTCAAGCAATGAGTTTGGAAAAGAATTGGAGGCGGCGAGCGGATTCGAACCGCTGCATCGCAGTTTTGCAGACTGCTCCCTTAACCACTTGGGTACGCCGCCGGGTAGGTTATATTGTATCCACATCATATACAAGTGGGAACGGGGCTGTCAATACAAGTAAGGGCACGGGCCGGGGGCGGTGAGCCGGCCGTCTCGGAGCCTCGCACTTCCATGGGTTCGATGCTGTGCGGGGCGAGAGCCGAAGGCCGCCGAGAACCATAACCGCAGGCGAGCCTGTGCCGGCGAATCGGCTCCGGCCTGATGCCTAAACTAAACTATTTTCCTTTGGGCCAGAGATCCTTAAGAAGCTGGCGCCACTGATCCCGAGACACCGCCGACATAGTGGTGATCTCCATAGATCCCAAAGAGGCATTCAACAAGGATGCCTTCATGGCTGCCTTGGTGTCCGGAAATTCATGGATCGCCACCACATCATAAGGTCCAAGACAATAATAAGCATCCAGTAATTTTCCACCTAAAGACTCGATGGTGGATTTGACCTTATCAGACCGCTTGATGCCCTCATCCTTTAAGGTCATCACACCTTCCCGGGTAAACTTCACAAGACTGATATAAATGGCCATATTCTTCTCCTTTGCAGTAAGTTTTATTTATTCGACAATACTTCTTATCCTCCTAAAACCAAATTTGCACGGGCATCCAGCTCGATGCCATCCGTTTTACCCTGAACCAAATGGTGATAAGCCGCTGCCGCAATCATGGAGGCATTATCCGTACAGTAGCCAGGCCGGGGCAAGAGCAGATCCACACCGGCTCGATCCGTCACATCCTTCATCTGTTTTCTGAGAACCGTATTGGAAGCGACACCTCCACCCACAATCACCGACTTCGCTCCGAATGTCCGAACCGCACGCAGAGTCTTTTCCACCAAGATATCCACAACAGCCTGCTGAAAGCTGGCTGCAATATCGGCAAGATGGGCCTGGACCTGCGAAGGATGCGCCTTGATATATCTAAGAAGCGCGGTCTTAAGGCCACTAAAGCTAAAATCCAGGCTGTCTGGACCCAGGGTAGCCCTGGGAAAGGCAATTCGGGCCGGATCGGCCCCTGCCCCCAGCCGATCCAGAATGGGCCCACCGGGATAACCCAGACCTAATACCCTTGCTGTTTTATCCAAGGCCTCTCCGGCAGCATCATCTAAAGTCCTCCCAATCAGGCGGTATTTCCCAGGCTGTGGTAAATAGAAAAGGTGAGTATGCCCACCCGATACCACCAAAGCCACGGATGGAAACTCAAGTTTCTTGCCCTCAAGGCAGATCGCATATAAATGACCTTCCAGATGGTTAATTCCAATCAGAGGGAGATGACAACCATATGCCACAGATTTTGCAAAGGCAACACCCACCAGAAGCGCCCCGATCAGACCCGGCCCCTGGGTCACCGCAATCGCGTCCAACTGGGAGAGAGACATCCTACTCTTTTCCAGAACTTGATCCACAACCCGATCAATAAAAGTCACATGTCCGCGACAGGCCAGCTCAGGAACCACACCGCCATACTTTAGGTGGAGCTCCACTTGTGAAGATAGACTCTCTCCCAAAGGCTCACAGCCATCTTTCACAATGGCCGCAGCCGTTTCGTCGCATGATGTCTCGATTCCCAAGACTAGCATGTCAATCGATTATTATGTGGGGGCCCGTGCGCCTACCCAAACTGAAAGGTGCTCCGATGCCCCCATAGCATTGCGATCTGGGGGCCTGCTCGCTTCGCTCCCAATGCCCCCAGACCCCGTCCAGTCGCTGGCAGAGCCAGACGCCTGGTCCTGCGCTCGCCCTGGCTAAGCCAGAGGCTCGCTTTTACTTTAAACTGAGGGCCTATATCTCCAATATTACTGTCTAGAGCTGTGAATTAGGGAAGGTTGGGCAAACGGGCCTGAACACTCATCACAACATCACCCAGATCGCTTGGGGCTTGTGAGAGAAAGCGCTGATAATGTCGCTTGGCCTCCTCCAGATAACCCAGTCTTTCCAGGATGATTGCATAATTGAGATGCGCCTCGATATAGTCAGGCTTAATCTTTACAGCCCGATCATAAAGGCTCATCGCCTCCTCGGCACGGCCTTGCTGGTCGTACAGTAGACCCAAATTATTCATGGCCTCGGCAAAGTTAGAATCAATTCTCAAGGCCGAAAGATACTCTAAGGCAGCTTCCTGTCCCTTGCCCTGAGCATAGTAAATTAGGCCTAGATTATTATGGGCAACAGCATGGTTAGGATCCAGAGTCAAAATTGCCAAGAATTCTTCTTCTGCTTCCTTGAACTTCTTTTCATGGTAATACGCAAGACCCTTCTGGTAATGATCAAATATCTTTGAGGAATGGGACTCAAGAATTGTGGATTTTGACAATGAAGTCGGAGAAGAGATAGGTACGCGGATTTTCCCTTCCGAGAGGGCTAATCCTTGTTGACTAGGGGATGCCTTCTGTAGGGCCCACCAGCCGACAAGTCCAACCGCAAGCACCACTACAGCAACTCCCCCATAAAGCAGAGGTTTTTTCCACTGCAAGGTGGTGATGGTGAGAACCCATGGTTCCTGTCTAGAAAACTTTTCCTTTGCTTTTTTATCCTTGGCCTTCGCTGCTTTTTTGAGGGCCTCGTTGACGATGCTCATTAGGGTTAGACACCCGCCATTGCTTCCTGTTCTTCAAAGGCTGGGGTGTCATCCTTCAGGACCACTTTGATTTTCTTCACCTCTTTGAATCTCCCCTTCAGGATTTCCTCAGACAGAGGATCTTCGATTCTCTTCTGGATGCATCGTCTCATGGGCCGTGCCCCGTAGGTCGGCTGATATCCTTGCTTGATTAACCACTTTTTGACTTCAGGAGTAAGCTCAATCTGGATACCCCGATCGGCCAAGCGTTGATTCACTTCGTTAATCAGGATGTCTATAATCTTGACCAGGTGTTGTTTCTCCAGCGGATGGAAGATCACAACTTCGTCAACCCTGTTTAGAAATTCAGGGTTAAAGGTTCTCTTGAGCTCAGTGGTAATGTCATCTTTCATCCGGGCATACTGATCCACCTCTGTATTCTGATGGAATCCGAGGGACATCCCTTTATCAATCATCCGCGCCCCTACATTGGAGGTCATAATCAGGACGGCGTTCTTAAAGTCCACTTTTCGCCCTAGGCTGTCCGTCAAGCACCCATCATCCAGCACCTGCAGGAGCATGTTAAAGATTTCAGGATGGGCCTTCTCAATTTCATCAAAGAGCACCACCGAATAAGGTCGACGCCTCACCTTCTCGGTGAGTTGTCCACCTTCCTCATAACCCACATATCCCGGCGGTGCCCCGATGAGCCTGGAACTACTGAACCTTTCCATATACTCAGACATATCAATCCGGATCAGGGCGTTTTCATCGTCAAACATAAATGAGGCAAGCGCTCTGGCCAACTCGGTCTTGCCTACCCCCGTGGGACCCAGGAAGATAAAGGAGCCTACAGGCCGGCGCTCACCCTTTAAGCCCGCCCGGGCGCGCCGGATGGCACGGCACACCGCCGCGATAGCCTCATCCTGTCCTACGACCCGTTTGTGAAGTTCCTCCTCCATGTGGAGCAGCTTCTGGGACTCTGCTTCCTCAATCTTTTGTAAGGGAATGCCTGTCATTTTGGAGACTACATATGCAACCTCTTCCTTGGCAATAGTGGGTCGGTATTTTTCCTGGTTTTTCTTCCACTCCCGCTTGGACTCCTCCAACAACCTTCGCAGACGTTCCTCTTCTTCACGGAGTTTAACGGCCTCCTCAAAGTTTTGCAGCCGGATGGCCAGATCCTTCTCTTTAGAGACCCTCTTTAACTCCTGCTCTAAAGCTTTCAACTCTGGAGGAAGCGAATAGGCCATGAGCTTTGCCCGCGAACCCGCTTCATCGATCACATCAATGGCTTTATCAGGGAGAAAACGATCCGTGACATAACGGTCCGACAAACGCACTGCTTCCACAATTGCATCATCCGAGATCTGAATGCTGTGGTGGTCTTCATAACGATCTTTGAGTCCACGTATGATCCGGATCGTTTCATCAATATTGGGCGGCTGAACATAAATGGGCTGAAAACGTCGTTTCAGTGCTGCATCCTTCTCGATGTGTTTACGATACTCATCCAGGGTGGTGGCACCAATGCACTGGACTTCTCCTCGGGCCAGGGCGGGTTTAAGCATATTGGAGGCATCGATCGAACCCTCCGCTGCCCCGGCCCCCACTAAGGTGTGTAACTCATCAATAAAGATAATAACATTCCCTGCATTCACGATCTCCTTCATGACCACCTTGAGCCGTTCCTCAAACTGGCCCCGGTACTTTGTCCCGGCCACCAAAGAACCAAGATCCAATGCAATGACCCGACGGTTGAGGAGATTATCAGGCACCTCCAGATTCACAATGCGTTGGGCAAGGCCTTCCACAATCGCAGTCTTTCCGACGCCTGATTCACCTATGAGTACGGGATTATTTTTAGTCCGGCGACACAAGATCTGCAGAACTCGCTCAATCTCATCGGCCCGGCCAATCACCGGATCTAGATTACCTTCAGCGGCGAGCTGGGTCAGGTCACGACCAAATTCATCCAGGGCGGGAGTATTACTCTTTTTGTCCTTCTCTCGCACTGGAGATTTCTTCAGAAGATTAATGGTTAATTGGCGAGCTGAGAGGAGATTTGCACCCAGGGCCCTGAGGATCCTACCCCCCATGCCCTCCTCTTCACGTAGCAATCCTAAGAGGAGATGTTCACTGCCGATATAGTTATGTCCCAACAGCTTGGCCTCTTCGATGGCGTATTCGATGACTTTCTTCACCCTGGGAGTAAAGGGAATTTCTCCGAAGGTCATGGTGCTGCTCCCACCCGGGAGATTTCTTTCGATCTCCAGTCGCACCTGCTCTGGCGACAGCCCCATCTTTTTTAGCACGGCTAAGGCCACTCCATCTCCTTCACGGAGAATGGCCAGGACTAGGTGTTCGGTTCCAAGATAATCATTTTGGTGTCTTTCTGCTTCTTCTCTGGCCAGGATGATAATCTTTCTACCGCGATCAGTGAATCGTTCAAACATCCCTCTTCCTCCCGATCTAGTTTGTGGGTCTGGTATTGAACGTAGCCTATGGTTTTATTTTAACCTTTGGCCAATCTATTGTCAAGCTTGGCCGTGACTTGTGTAACCTTATGAGAACCATCGCCTAAAACAGATCACCCCTTGACAATCGGTATGCCTCGTGTATATTTTGGGCCTATGATCTTGAGGAAAGAAATTGAGGCATTAAGCCGCAAGGGACTATTACGAAGGCTGAGTCGAGTTGAATCAGCATGCTCCAGCAGAATTGTGGTGGAGGGAAGGACCTATTTGAACCTTTCCTCGAATAACTATCTGGGGCTATCTACACATCCAAAGGTAAAAGAAGCTGCGGCCCAAGCCATCCAGCAGTATGGAGTGGGCACCGGTGCTTCGGCCCTGATCTCCGGTCACACCCAACTACATCAAAAGTTGGCTGAAAGAGTGGCTCAATTTAAGCATGCAGAGGCCGCTCTCATCTTCAGCACGGGTTATATGGCCAATGTGGGTGCCCTGTCTGCCCTTCTGGGAGATGGAGACCTGATCTACGCAGATCGTCTGAGCCATGCCAGCATCATTGACGGCTGCCGTATGTCTAAGGCCACCCTCAGGGTATTCCCCCATCGGGATACCCAGTCTCTGGCAAAACATCTGAAACGGGTTGCAACAGGCCAGAGAGTACTCATTGTCACCGATGGAGTCTTCAGCATGGATGGGGACCTGGCACCTCTGCCCGAGATTGTGAAGCTCGCCGAACAACATGGGGCGATGGTCATGGTGGATGATGCCCATGCTACCGGCGTACTAGGCCCGACAGGCCGAGGAACCTTAGAGCATTTTGGTTTGGAGGGCCAGGTCGCTATCCAAATGGGAACCTTGAGTAAGGCTGTGGGCGCCTTTGGTGCCTATGTAGCCGGTAGCCAGGACCTGATCACCTATCTCCTTAACCGGGCAAAATCCTATATCTATACCACTGCACTGCCTACCTCCCTTGCAGCCGCCAGTCTAGCCGCTTTAGAGGTCATCGAAAAGGAACCACAGATCCGCCAACAGCTTTGGGATAACCGGGCCTACTACCAACAGGGAGTCAAGTCCATGGGTTACAACACATTGCAAACTGAAACTCCCATCATCCCTCTGTTGGTGGGTGAATCCTCCTTAGCCCTGGAAATGAGTGAACAGCTTCTGGCCCATGGAATATTCGCCCCAGCCATTCGTCCTCCCACTGTTCCCCAGGGAATGGCCAGAATTCGGACAAGCATCATGGCAACCCACACCCGCGATGATCTTGATTATATCCTTGAGGTATTTAAAAAGGTTGGAAAGGGGTTAGGGATTCTATGAGGGTAGTGGTCATCACGGGGGCTTCAGGTGGCTTGGGTCGCGAGATGGCCATGGTCTTCAGTAAGCATGGTGACCAGATTGTCCTACATTACCATTCGGGTCGGACTCGGGCCGAAGAGATCGCTACAGAGATTAGGGCCTACGGCTCACAAGTCATGATCCATCAGGCCGACATTCGGAATCGACAGTCGGTTCAGGAAATGGCCACTACAGTGGTGGAGGAGTGGGGAAAAATTGATCTCTGGATCAACAATGCGGGTATGACCCATGACCGCTTGGTGGATAGAATTCAACCGGATGAATGGGAAGAGGTGATCACTACAAACCTATACGGGGCATTTTATGGAATCCAGGAGGCGGCCAAGGTCATGGTTCATCAAATGCAAGGGCACATCATTAACATTTCCTCAATCGTCGGTTTCAGAGGGGCAGCTGGTCAGGCAGCTTATACTGCATCCAAAGCCGGGCTGATCGGGCTGGCAAAGTCCGCAGCCAGGGAACTGGGACGGTTTAATATTCAGGTCAATGCCGTTTTACCAGGTTATCTACCTACACCCATAACCCAGAAACTTCCCCAAAAGCGTAGTCTTCAGATCATTAAAGAAAATGTCCTGGGCCGTACTTCGGATCTTGATGAGGTCTCCCAGTTCATTCATCATCTTTCTCTCATGCAACATGTCTCGGGTCAGGTGTTCAACCTGGACAGCCGAATTTTCTGAAGTGCCATGGACAGAGGCATTTTCATCACAGGAACAGATACCGGTGTCGGAAAGACCATCGTAGCAGCGGCCCTGGCTTATTATCTTAGAACCGCGGGGCTTGATGTAGGAGTGATGAAGCCTATACAGACAGGCTGCCGCTTAATCCATTCAAGACTTTTAGGGGATGATACACGGCTATTGACGCAGGCTGCCGGCGTCAAGGATCCTTCCACACTGGTCACGCCTTACTGCTTGAAACATCCTTTGGCTCCTTGGACCGCCAGCCGAATGGAGAGAGTGAAAATAAAACCTTCTGTCTTGCTCAAGGCCTATCGGGAGCTGTGCCGCAGGCATGCCTTTATGGTGGTGGAGGGAATTGGAGGCCTAGCGGTACCCATCACGGCTCGCATGAATGTTGTGGATCTAGCCCTGTTATTTGAACTCCCACTGCTGGTGGTCACAAGACCGGGTCTCGGAACACTAAACCACACACTACTGACTCTTGAATATGCCTGTGCAAAGAAGGTACCCGTAAAGGGGATTGTCATTAATCAATCCGAGAAGAGGGCAGCCGGGCTGGCCGAGAAAACGAATCCGATGGTCCTTACAGCTCTCTGCAAAGTCCCTGTGCTGGGCAGCATTCCTTATATCGAAAGTCTCAACTCGGGGCAGTCAAAACTGGATCGGGCAGTCAAGGCAGTTCATCGACACATGAACATGGACGGCTTATTTCATCTCCCCTGATGGTCGCTTTCGCAGAGATGGGAACCGGTTTCATCGAGAACCTGCAAAAAAGCATCCACCACGAGCGAGTCAAACTGCTGGTGCGTAAAACGTTTCAGCTCCGCCACGGCCCTCTCAACAGGGAGGGCCTTCCGATAAGGTCGATCAGAGGTCATGGCATCAAATGTATCCAGAACTGACACAATCCTGGAACCCAGAGGAATTTCCTCTCCCACAAGGCCGTCTGGATAGCCTAGACCGTCATACCGCTCTTGATGGTGGTAGATTAAGGGAACCACGGGGGCTAAGAAACCCACTCCTTGAATGATAGCCGCACCCTTTGCAGGGTGGGTCTTCATGATGGCATACTCCTCTTCGGTCAATCTCCCAGGCTTATTTAGAATTGCCTCTGGAACGCCGATCTTTCCAATGTCATGAAGGGCTGCGGCATAAGCCAGGACTTTTTTCTCCATGGCTGAAAGACCAAATTTCTCGGCAATAGATCTGGAGTATTCCACAATCCGGTCACAATGATCTCCGGTATAAGGATCCTTTACCTGAATGGCCTGAGACAGGGCCTTAATCACATCAAAACGGATGGATTCCAAAGTCTCCAATAGCCTCATCTCATCTCTCTGTTTTGCCTTATGATTTTTCTGGAGAACCGTCTCCACAGTTGTTAAAAGCTCGCGGGAGGTAAAGGGTTTCACCACAAAGCCTTGTGCACCCAGTTTTAAGGAAAGAACTGCCTTTTGGAGGTTTCCTGAATCGGCCATCACTACGGCAGGGACATCTCCATGAACTTGGTTGATTCTATGTAAAAGTTGCAATCCATTCATTTCAGGCAAGGAGAGATCGACAAGAATGAGGTCAAAGGGTTGCAGTGCTAACCTTTCCAGGGCATAATGGACATCTTTTACCGATTCAGTCTCATAATGATGATCAGACAGAATCGTTGAAGGCCGATCTGGGAGATGATCACCGTTCTCTATTATGAGGATTTTCCCCACACCAGAACCTTCTTCTGTTCCTATCAGCTTTTGCAGAGCATCAATAAAAGGGGAAGTACCTTGTAAAAGGTTGGCACACTCATTTTGTGAGAGTTTTGAAGAACCCTGCTTTGACAGGCAGGGATTCTTCGATCCGAATTGAGAAAAGACCATTTATATTTATATTCGCTCGCTATGCGTATTCAATGGAGGGCTCAAGGATCAGAACATCTCTTAACAATAAAGCCTTACACCTGAATAATAACAACAGTTCTGATCATTGAGGTCATTGATAAATGAGCGCTCTTTCCCATCTCTAAAAATAATCCTGACAATACAAATTCCCCCGGACATCAGGGAACTTCTCTCCTCCACCACTACCCCTTTTCCCCATTCCGGGAATCTGTGGTGGATAACTTCATCACCAAGTTTAAGATACAAACGTTGACAGTCACTTTGGTACATGATGCGCCTATATGACAGATCAATGGCCTCTCCGAAGATCAGTAACTTATCCAACACTAATCCTTTTCAAAACTCTTGTCAAGATTTTTTTCCAGAACATAGGTGCCAATCTTGCATTTTTTTGCATTCCGCAAGGAGCTTCAGAAACTGGCGGGTGGCCTTTGTGACATCCGATGCCTGGTGCAAGCTAGCGATCACCCCTACACCATCCGCTCCAGCTTGTATGACCTCACAGACATTGGTGAGATCAATTCCTCCAATTCCAAACAGAGGGAGTCGGGTCACTTTTCGGATCTCCCGGATAATGCTGCAACCCATGGGTGAACGCACCAATTTTGTACTAGATCTGAAAATAGGTCCAACCGCAATGTAATCAGCCCCCTCCTGGACTGCACGCTGGGCAGCAGCGATATCTCGGACCGAGATCCCAATAATTTTTCGGTGCCCTAAGATTTTTCTGGCAACCGGTAGAGGGAGATCCTCCTGCCCCAGGTGCACTCCATCTGCCTCCACGGCCATTGCCAGATCCAGGTCATCATTAATAATCAAGGTCACTTCAGCCAAGCGGGTCAGTTCGCGAAGGTCCCTGGCTACAAGGAAGGCCTCCCGTTTGGGGAGCTCCTTTTCACGGTATTGTAAAAGCTTGAGTCCACCCTCAATTGCGGCCTTTACCAAATCGGGGACAGATCGTTGGCCACTGGCCTGGCGGTCAGTAATAAAATATAGTGAGCTGAGCACCATGGATGATCAGTTATTCTCTTGATTGGAGAGTAAACGTTCGAGGAAACTGGTAGAAACCTTTGACTTGATAAAACCGGAATCCTCAAGAATCCGTTTGTGGAGGGGAATCGTGGTCTTGATTCCTTCGATGACAAATTCGTCCAGGGCACGCCGCATCCTGGCAATTGCTTCGTCCCGATCATCCCCATGAACAATCAGTTTGGCAATCATGGAATCATAATGAGGGGAAATGACACAATCGACGTGAGCCGATGAATCTACCCGAACTCCATATCCTCCAGGAGGATAATACCGAGTAATGACTCCTGGGCTGGGAGTAAACTTTTGTGGGCACTCCGCATTGATCCGGCACTCGATGCTATGACCATGGATCCGAATATCGCTCTGTTTATACTCCAGGGGACGGGCCGATGCGATCTTGATCTGCTCCTTAATCAAATCGATCCCGGTCACCATCTCTGTCACCGGATGTTCCACCTGGATCCTCGTATTCATTTCAATAAAATAAAAGGCATGATTCTTGTCCAGCAAGAACTCCACAGTCCCTGCATTGACATATCCTACCGCCTTGGCGATTTCCACTGCCATCCGACCCAGTTCCCGGCGAAGGACCTCATCCACAACCGGTGAAGGAGACTCTTCCAAGATTTTCTGGTGACGGCGCTGAATGGAACAGTCCCGCTCCCCCAGGTATACGGTTCTTCCCTTCTCATCAGCCAAGATCTGAACCTCGATATGCCGGGGCTCCAGGAAATATTTTTCGATGTAAACCCCACCGTCTCCAAAAGCTGCTTTTGCCTCGGATTGGGCGGTCTGGAGAGACTTAAGCATATCCTCCTCCCGATTGACCACCCGCAAGCCACGGCCTCCTCCACCCGCAGCTGCTTTGATAATCACCGGATAAGCAATCTCCTTGGCAATCTGCAGGGCCTCTTTTTCCGAATTGACCTTTCCCTGGCTACCTGGAATGACAGGAATACCTTTTTGATTCATGATCTCCCGGGCCTTTGCCTTATCCCCCATGAGGGCAATGCTGCTAGCAGATGGACCAATAAACTTTATTCCTGCCGATTCACAAGCCTCAGGAAAATGGGCATTCTCTGCCAGAAATCCATAACCTGGATGAACAGCCTCGGCATCTGTGATCTCGGCGGCACTGAGGATATTAGGAATATTCCGATAGCTGAGGGAGGCATCCGCAGGACCTACACAGACACGCTCATCCGCAAACCGCACATGCAGAGAATCCCGATCCACTTCAGAATAAATGGCTACGGTCTTGATCCCCAGTTCCTTGCAGGCCCGTATGATCCGCAGGGCAATCTCGCCCCGGTTTGCAATAAGTATCTTCTTAAACAATACACTCTCCCTAATTCAGTGAGTGGTTAAAAGTTCATCACTGTCACGATTTAGGTTCTTTTAGGGGCTCGATCTTAAAAAGGGATTCTCCATACTCGACCGGGCGGGCATTTTCAACCAGAATCTCCACGATTTTTCCATCCACCTCGGACTCGATCTCATTCATGAGCTTCATAGCTTCTACCACGCAGAGGATCTGCCCTTTCTTGACGACTTCGCCAACCTCTACATAAGGCTCTGCCTCTGGGGAAGGGGCACGATAGAAGGTTCCTACAATGGGAGATCGAATGTAGGTATAGTCGTCTTGCTCAGCCTTAGGCCCTCCCTCCAAAAGAGAGGATTTCATCTGAGCGTCTTGTGGTACAGGAATCTGAGGGACGAGATGTCCACCTTCAGACATCATCTGGTCCTTCCGGATTTTGATCCGAACGCCCCCTCTTTCCACTTCCAATTCTGAAACCTGGGTGCCTTGCATCAGATCAATCAGTTCCTTGATCTGCCGTTTCACCTCTTTCAGATCCATCTGCCTGACCTTTATCTGTGGGGGCCCGTGCGCCTACACAAAATCAAGGTGCTCCGATGCCCCCACGCCCCGCGCTCGCCCTGGCCAAGCCAGAGGCTCGCTTAGCGTTATTCTACTGTTTACTTGGCTCGCTCCACATAAGCCCGAGTACGTGTATCAATCTTGATCATCTCACCCGATCCGATATGGAATGGAACCTTAATCACCGCACCGGTCTCCAGAGTTGCTGGCTTTGATCCGCCAGTAGCTGTGTCTCCCCGGATTCCAGGGGCTGTCTCTACAATCTTCAATTCTACAAACACAGGGAGTTCAACACCCAGCGGCCTGCCCTGATAGAATATAATCCTGACCACCAAGCCTTCCTTAAGGAAGTCTTTTGCCTCACCCAACTGGGTATCCGTAACCGAAATCTGGTCATAGGTTCGGGTATCCATAAAACAGAACTCCGAGCCCTGCGCATATAAAAACTGCATCTCTCGGTCTTCGATGGGAGGTTCTTCGAATCGTTCACCTGCCCTGAAAGTCTTTTCATTCACATTCCCGGTCTTGAGGTTGCGCAGTTTTGTCCGTACAAATGCCCCACCCTTACCTGGCTTTACATGCTGAAACTCAATGATTTCATAGGGATCACCCTCAACCTGAATTCTTAAACCGCTTCGAAAGTCAGTAGTTAAAATCATGCCTGTTCCATTCCTTCGCTCAGTAACCAGATGTTTTGGATTAAGCGTGTTGTCCCTTTCGGAGATAGTCCACAATGGCCTGTAGTCCCAGCAGATAACTATCTGCCCCAAAACCCGAGATCTGGCCGATAGCTACACCTGCAATGTAGGACTGGTGACGGAAGGATTCCCGTTTGTAGATATTGGAGAGATGAACCTCGACAGTTGGTATTCCGGTTGACAAAATCGCATCCCGCAAAGCAATACTCGTATGGCTATAGGCCGCGGGATTGATCACGATACCCTGATACCGTCCCATCGCTTCTTGAATCCAGCTCACTAATTCAGCTTCGGAATTGGACTGCCGAATCTCCACCTGCACACCTTCCTTCTTCACCCACTGAAGAACTTTTTTATTGACGTCATCTAAAGAAGCCGAACCATAAATCTGCGGCTCCCGGATCCCCAGGAGGTTGAGGTTGGGTCCATGTAAGACCAAAATCTTCCAGACATCTTTGTCTCCCATGGTCCTCAGAGCTCCTTCTCAAGGCGTGCCACTTCCCGCCTTAAGAGATACCTACCTTTTCCGAAGTTACCCTCTGAATGAATGACCAACAGTAGGAAATATTCCGGATTAATTTTTTTAATCAGAATGAGACCTTTCTCACTGAGCACACACAACTCATGGGCCTGTCCAAAGTGTAGGCTTTCCGAAACCTCCTCGATCTGGCGCAGAACGGCAGAAAATTCGGCTGCCAGGGCCGACAGATCCAAGAGCGTGTCCCTCCGGTGCTCTTCCACCACGATTCCATCCATGCCCACCAAGGCAACACCCAGGGCTTCTTCTAAATTGTTTGTGATTTTTCTGAGACTTTCGACAAAGCTCACGTGTTTTGACTCCTCTTTAGCTGCTCAAGCCAGGCCTGAAGTCGCTGGACCTTTGCCTGGCGTAGCTGTTCAGGGGTTGATTTAACCGACTGATCCGATTTTGGAGTAGATGGTTGGACTTCTGGAATCCTTGCAGCAGGAGAAGATGGCCTGTTCTCCTTAGGTCTTTTGGTCAAAAGATTGGCCAGGGCCAGGGCATTCTCCAAATGATGGCGAACTTCCTCATTATCGGGGTTATGTTCCAAGATCTTCCGATAAATCTCTATTCCCTGCTCATAATGCCCTTGTCTGACATACAGCTCGGCAAGTGCCACCGTTTGCATATCTCCTTCCAAACCAGGAGGGGACACCTCTACATTTTCCTCTGCAGACTCATGAGGCACAGTAGTTCCCCCGCCTTGTCCTGCCGACTCGACAGCATCGGCTGCAGGCATAGCTTTTCCCTGGGCTGTCTCAGGAAAACCTTGATGGCTCTTCTGCTCCATAGAGGCGGAATCGACCGGTTGGGCTGGAGCAGGACCCTGGCTTACTATGCTTTGAGGTTTGACAGAAGAGGGCCCTAAGAGTTCAGAAAAAATGTCTTCCTCATTAAGACCTTTCCCCACCTCGTCAATATCTAATTCTATCACTGGGATTTTTCGTTCCTCCACCTCGTCATCAGGGAGTTTTTTATTATCTTCTTCCTTCTCCGCCACAGGACTTAAGTTTTCCAATTTTTCTGATGCCTGGATCTGATCGGGTAACTGGGCTTCAGGCTGCGGTTGGGTCAATGGCGGGTTGGGCTGTTGAGGTACAGGGGGGCTGGAAGGGCTTTGTTCCTCTATAGACGCATTGGATCCTTGTATTAATGAAGGGGCAATCTTAAAATTTTCAGAAATCTGTGATGCGACTTCAGAGGCGGCCTGAGAAGTGGTGGGCTGAACGATTGGGGTTGGAGCTATGACCTCTGCTGCAGGTTTTGCCTGAACCTTGTCAAGTTCAGCCAATAACTTTTTCATCTCCGGATCCTTAGCATTCGTCAGTAAAATATTTTCACAAATCTGTCTGGCCTTCTGTATATTTCCCTCATCTCTGTAAATCTGGGCCAATTTCTTTTGAGCCATGAGATTGTCAGGATTCTGTGCCACGACCTTTTCAAACTCGGTCTTGGCTTCAGCAACCCGCCCATTTTGAAGATATACTTTACCCAGCGAAACCCGAGCCGCATGAAAACCAGGATGAATCTTCAAACCATCTTTAAGGACAATGATGGCCTCTTCCAACATGTTACACTTTATATACTCTTCGGCCAATGGAAAGAACAATCTGGAGGAAGGATCTTTCTGCAGTTTTTCGGACAGCTTGGGAATCTCAGGTGACAGGAATGTCTCACCCTTCTTTTCCTGCATACATACCCCTATAGGCCGCTTACCATCATAACAGACCCGCCGGAAATGTCAAGCAAAGTTCGTTTTTTCCGTGGCTTCACGACAGATAAGCTCTCCCCAAAAATCTATCTTTTCTTTTTGATTTCTACAATCCTGTCCAGAATCTTTCCTGCAACTTGTTCCTTGGACATTTTGGGGAGTTCCTCAACCCCGCCTTGTCCATCGATGATGCTGACAATATTCGTATCCGTTCCAAACCCCGCCCCAGGCTGTGTCACATCATTGGCCACAATGAGGTCCAGCCTCTTTTCCTTAAGCTTCTTTTTGGCATTTTCATGGACTTTCTCGGTTTCAGCCGCAAATCCAACGATCATTTGGTCACGACGCCGGGATTTGTTAATCTCATGAAGGATATCCGGATTTTGAACAAATTCCATCCACCACGACTGTTCCGTCTTCTTGGCCTTTTGATAGAGCGGTGAGACTGGCCGCCAATCGGCCACAGCCGCAGCCATGATCAGAATGGTCGCTTCCGAAAAGAATTTGAGCACGGCTGTACGCATCTCTTCCGCCGTTTCGACTTTTAAGAACTCAACTCCCTGAGGAGGGGTCAGTGCGGTAGGCCCACTGATTAGAATGACACGGGCAGAACGCTCCCTTGCTGCTTTAGCCAGGGCATAACCCATCTTACCAGAAGAACGATTGGAAATAAACCGAACTGGATCCAAAGATTCTAGAGTCGGGCCTGCCGTGATTAAGACGACTTCTCCTTCAAGGTCAGACTGGGTGGACAGAAAATGAATCACCTCTGACACAATTTTTTCTTCCGAGGCCAGCCTGCCCTGCCCCACTAGGCCAGAAGCCAATGGTCCATACTCTGGATCGATGACCCGCACGCCCCTCTCCACTAATCGCTTGATATTGTCCTGCACCAGTGGATTTTCCCACATCACAGCGTCCATGGCCGGAGCCAGCAAGACGGGGCAGCGGACAGCCACCACAATCGCCGACAGCAGACTATCCACAAAACCATGAGCGATCCTAGCTATGAAATCTGCTGTGGCCGGGGCCACCAGAATGAAATCCGCCTCCTGTGCCAGGCTGAGGTGCGTAATCGCTTCACGGCTATCAAAAAGATCGTGGTAGACAGGGCGCCCGGAAAGGGCTTGGAAGGTCATGGGACCGATAAATTTCTGGGCAGATTCGGTCATCACCACGGTTACTTCCGCCTCCTCTGACATAAGCTGGCGCAGAATCAAGACCGCTTTATAGGCGGCGATACTGCCTGTCACACCCAGCAAAATTTTCTTACCCGAAAGCATCATCATAATAATTATGGCCCGACATCTGTCTTCGCCAGTGGCGGGCTGGGGTGTGGGGGCATCGGAGCACCTTGCTTTTTGTGTTGGCGCACGGCCGCCCCCACAGATCAAACTCATCTACTCTTCCGAATCTGCTTCATCTTTGGCACGAGGCGTATCATCCACATAGACGCTCAACTCTTTACTGATCTCATTGGTAATCTGTCTTTCCTTAGCTTGAAGGGCCTGATGTCTCATCTCCTCCTCCCTCAGTCGTCGGGCCTCACGCTGAGCCAGTCGGGCCTCCTTGCCGGTGTAGAATTCCAGTTTACTTTCCAGAAACTCTTCCAGCGCAATTGTCGTGGCCTTCTTATACCGGGTTTGGAGAGCCGGACCATTGCCCTCCATAAGCTGCCTGGCCCTTTGAGAACCCACAATCACCAGGCGGTACCGGCTATCGATCTGCTTTTCATTGACGACGATGGGCACCGAAATGATCTCCATGCTTTTTTTCTCCTCCTCTTATTTTTTCCTTCGTTTTTAGATAGTCAGTAGACCGTCACTCAAGTTTGATCATATCAGCCGTCAAGATGTTCGCCAAACTTCGGCTTAATAAAGGTTTCTTCAATCCAAGACAGGTTCATTCTCTTCATTTTAATACGTTCAGCCACGATAATGGATTCTAGCTCTTTTCTGGCCTTTTGCACATTATCATTAACAATCAAATAATAATACTCTCGATAACTCCAGATCTCCTCACGGGCCTTTTTGAGTCTTTTAGAAATCTCATCAGGGGATTCTGATCTGCGTTCCATAAGACGGGCCTTCAGCACCTCAAATGACGGAGGAAGGATATAAATGTAAACACCGTCCACCTCTTTCTTTTTTAGCTGCATTGCCCCTTGGGAATCAATATCCAGGATGACATCAGTTCCCCGATTGGTGATGTCCGTCAAGAGTTCTCGCGATGTTCCGTAAAGGTGTCCATGAACTTCTGCCCACTCCAAGAATTCATTGTTCTCGATCATCTTTCTGAATTCGGTATCCTTCACAAAAAAGTAATCCTTCCCATGGGCCTCCCCAGGCCGGGGTTCACGGGTGGTGTAAGAAATTGAATGTTCAAGCTTAGGCACAATCTTGGTAATCTCTTGACATAAAGTGGTCTTGCCGGCACCGGATGGGGCCGATACCACAAACAGTAAGCCTCTTCGTTGATCCATCCCTGCCCCTTTCATCCGGAAACTACCCTGTCCTTTCCTTCTTCAGATATTAATCTCTGGACAAGAGTCTCTGCCTGCACCGCTGATAAAATCACATGGCCACTGTCTGTGATAATAATGGAACGGGTCCTTCGCCCCTGGGAGGCATCCACCAACTTCCCGCTCTGTTTGGCTTCGATCTTCAGCCGCTTCATCGGGGCCGACGTGGGTGTCACAATGGCCACTATTCTGGAAACAGCCACCACATTACTAAAACCGATATTCACCAATTTAAAGGTCAGATCCCCCTCCTGGCAACTACTCGATGTTCTGAACCTGCTCTCGGAGCTTTTCCATCTCTCCCTTTAGGAAAACGACTTCATGGGAGATGACCGAATCATTTCCCTTGGACCCTATCGTATTCACCTCACGGGCCATTTCCTGAAGCAAGAAATCCAAAGATCGCCCCACCGCCTCTTGGCTCTTCAGCATCTCCTCAAACCGATCCAGATGGCTTTGTATTCGGGACAGCTCCTCACTGACATCTGACCGTTCCGCATAAAGGGCCACCTCCTGGGCTAACCTGTCCGGATTTAGATCGATTCCTCCGGTAAGTTCACGGATCCGGGCCGATAGCCTTTTCTGATAGGCACTGATGACCTGAGGTAGTCTAGCTTTGATACGCTCCACTGACCTTCGAATGCCCCGCAATCGTGACTGAAATTCTCTATAAATTGCCTTTCCCTCGGCCCCACGGGCAGATTCCAAGGCATCCATTGCCCTGGACACTAGTCTCTGGGCCACCCTGGCCTGTTTCTCCAGATGACCATTACTTTCCACCGTACGGATCAGATCACGGTAATGGACAAAGTGAGACAGAGTAATCTCTTCATCCAGTTCCAGCTCCTTGCGTAACTGCTCCAGGATACGGTGGTATTGCTTGGCAAGTCCTCGATCAAGGATCAATTGCTCCAGTGGCTTTTCACCCCCCTCAAGTTGCACCACAAGGTCGATATGGCCGCGAGAAAATCGCTTCTGCACAGCCTTCTTCAGAGAGGATTCCATAAACAACAGATGCTTAGGAAGCTTGACCGACAAATCACAAAAACGGTGATTCACCGACCGCAACTCTACCACCATAGTAAGGCCATCACACTCACCCTGAACCCGACCATATCCTGTCATACTCCTAATCATACCGTTTTATCTTATGGAAAAATCATTAAAATCAACTTAAACTACCAGTATATAAGGATTTTCCTTCGCTGTCAATTGAAGAATACTGACTTCCCGATCTAGGCTGAAGCTGGGGTTCTTTGATCCAAAACATGGAATCGAGTCTTCTGTTTCCAGACACAGATTCTATAAAGCCCGCATTTTGAGCAGAGGGGTGCCTTGGCCTTACAGATGTACCGGCCATGAAGCAGCAGCTGATGGGACCCCTCGGTCCATCGCTTCCGGGGAAGGAAACTAGCCAGGTCTTTCTCGATCACATCAGGGTTGTCAGAACAGGTCAGGCCTAACCTCTGGGAAACCCTTTTGACGTGGGTGTCTACCACAAGGGCCTGTTTCCCAAAATAGTTTCCCAAGATCACATTGGCTGTTTTTCGCCACACTCCAGGCAGTGTAATGAGCTCCTCCAAAGTGTCTGGAATCTGTCCATCGTATTTTTCTATTAATTGCTGACAACATCGAATGATGTTTTTAGCTTTAACCCTATAGAACCCGGTGGAACGGATTTCCTTTTCCAGGGTGGCCTGATCGGCCCGGGCATAATACTGAACAGTTTTATATTTTTTAAACAGGACCGGGGTAACCTGATTCACCCGCTGGTCCGTACATTGTGCCGATAGGATCGTGGCCACTAATAACTCCAAGGGATTAGAATAGTTTAACTCGATAGGTCGATTTTTAAATTGCTTCTCTAAATATTCAAGGATGGCCTGTGCTTTTTTCATAGGGAACGATTTTCTTATACGAAGCGGCCAGGAATGGCGATATGACAAGAGGGACACCTCCCATCCAGGAGATTGTTTTCCAGAACCAGGTACCCCTTTCGCTTAATGAGGAGTGTCTGGCAACCATGACAATAGGTATCCTCCCAGGGATGGCCCGGAACATTTCCGATATAGACATACCAGAGACCTTCTCCTCGGCCGATCTCCACAGCCCGCTCAAGGGTTGAGAGAGGAGTGGGGCTGAGGTGAGCAAGTTCCAGATAGGGATAAAACCGGGTGAGATGCCAGGGAGTGTCCACACCGAGTTCTGTCTTAATGGCCATGGCGATTTTGTGAAGCTCTTCAGGGGAGTCATTAATTCCGGGGGTCACATTGGTCACGCATTCCACATGCATTCCCCATTTTGTTTTGGCCCTGACCGCGGCTTCCAGGATCTTTCCGATCCTACCTAGTCCCGCAATTTTTTTGTAGCTGATCGCCTCAAAACCTTTAAGATCTACACGGAAGGCATCCAAGTACGGGCCGATCATATCCAGGGCCTCAGGAGTGATGAATCCATTGGTAATATAAACGGCATAATATCCCTGCTGCTTGGCCAGTTTTGCCCCCTCCAGAGTGTATTCCAGCCAGATCGAGGGATCATTATAGGTCCAGCAGATCCCGCTACAGCGATTCTCCTTCATGAGATCCAGCATCTGATCAGTCGTAAGTTCAACCGTTCCCGTCTCCAGCATACCAGACCCGGCATGGGAAATCTCCCAATTCTGACAGCCTGGACAGCGGAAATTGCATCCTAGGGTCCCCAGGGATAGGATCTTGCTTCCTGGATAAAAATGGTAAAGGGGTTTTTTCTCAATAGGATCGGCATGGACTGCAGAGACACGATTATAAATCAAAGTATAAAGCACACCCTCTCGGTTGATCCGTGTCCGGCAAATTCCCTCCTGACCTTCCGCAATGACACATCGCACCGCACAGACATTACACCGGACCCTCCGACCTGACAACTTCTCATATAAAATCGTCTCTTTCATTGATCTATTTCGTACCTTCTTAGGAAGTTTCATTTTACCAGGATTTCCCCTTCAGGGTCAATTTTAAGCGAATCGAAATATGATATAATGAAACCCCATGGAATATACTGAGCGGATCAGACAGCTTGAGCTTCTCATCACGCGCTTGATTGAAATCAATAGTGAAATTCCCGTTATTGTGGAGGGAGATCAGGATGTACGTTGCCTGCGGACACTGGGATTCAAGGGCACCATTCTCAAGGTCCATACCGGCAAGACCTTCTATGAATTCTGCCATGACCTCTCGGCAAAATATGGCCGGGTGATCCTGCTGATGGATTGGGACCGAAAGGGGCAACAAATCCACGAGCAGCTGGTCCGAGACCTGGATGCCGAGTGGCTTCCGTATAACCACTTCAGGGAAGGACTCAAACTTCTGTGCCATCCCGACATCCAAGAGGTGGAGCAATTGTGGCGACATCTCGAGAACTTAAAACTCCTTGAGGAAAGAACCCATCCGGAGAACCGACCATGTCAATCAAGCTGATCCTCTATTTCCTGGTAGGAGGATTTGTGGTCAGCCAGGATTATTGCTCTTTGCTCCAGCCTGGCTTACCTATGTTGGAGCCTTTGTACTTTTGCTGCCCCGCACCGGATTCTGGATCGCACTTTCCGGCTCATTGGGGGTCTTCCTGTTGGCTATCTTGGCCACACGAATACTGATCCGCTAAAATGAAAAAACGGGGGTGGGTGTTGAAGAAAAAAAGATCGGTCAGGCGATACTGGCTCATGAAGTCCGAACCCAGCGTCTTCTCAATTGACGACCTGAAGGCCTACAAAGTCACCTGTTGGGACGGGGTGAGAAACTATCAGGCCCGTAATTTTATGCGGGACGCGATGAAAATAGGTGATGGGGTGTTATTTTATCACAGCAGTACCCAGCCCAGCGGCATTGCCGGGTTGGCCGAGGTGGTGAAGGAAAGCTACCCGGACTACACCGCTTTTGACCCCAAAGATATACACTATGACCCCAAGAGTGATCCGAGTAAGCCTACTTGGTACATGGTGGACGTCAAGTTTGTTAAGGCCAGCAAGTCCATCATTGCCCTGGACAGACTCAAGGCCATCCCGGCCCTCAAAAACATGGTGCTGTTTAAATACGGGCGGCTCTCGGTCCAACCCGTCACTCCAGAGGAATGGAAGATTATTTTAAGCCTCCCCGAGTGGGATTAAACTCTAATTTTAATCTAACCACACACGGTCCGGGTTCTCAGGATCATCTATCGGGGAAGAAATGAAGAGTACCTCCACCGGCTCGCTCTCAAACTCACCGGCATGAGGCGTGTTGGCCGGAATGACCCAAACATCTCCAGGCTTCACTTCCCGAACCATGTCCCCCACCGTCACCTTTCCAGAGCCCTTGAGAACATAGCCAATCTCATCATGAGTGACATGGACATGCTTTCTAAAAGGTCCTTTATGTCCCTGGAATACAAAGACGCTGGACTGCTGGCCATGTCCGATATAAGTCCGTTTGAAGACGTCCTTGGCTGTGAGCTTATCGGCATCTACGGCTTTCTGAATACTTTGGACATCTACTTGGGTTCGTTTGACGGATTGTTGGCAACAGGGACACTTATACATATTGGGTCTCCTCCTTACTTCACTGGCCTTGCGATGTGATTCCACAGTTTTGACATTATCCTTTTGGCTGCCTTTGTTTGCGGGTAACTGTAGCCTCAAATAGGAAATGGTACACCTCGGCATGCCGCTTCGCTTCCCAAATGTCTTCACCCCAGATATAGGCCCCGTGATCCCGGACTAAAATGGCATAGGCACGGGAAAAGTCTGCTTGGCCGAGCACATAATTGATCTGCTTCAACAAGTCAGGCTCCCGGGTCGTGTTGTGAATCACCGGAAGGGGATGTTTGTCCAGATTGGAAGCTCCCCGCAACCCTTTTAACATTTCTAGACCCTCAAACACCACATGGTCGCTGGTGCCTGCCAGATCGGCCGCCAGCACGGCAGAGAGGGCATGACTGTGCATCACAGAGCCTGCACCTCTCTGATTAATCAGAGCACAAAAGATGGAACTGCATTCGGAAAGCCTAAGTGACTTATTGCGGGGCGGTAAAATCACCTTACCACTCCGGGAATTCACTACAAAAAGATCCTGGGAAGTGACTCTTTCCTTGTGGACTCCCGTGGGGGCCATCAGAACCTCAGACTTCACCACCACAGCACAAATCCCTCCCCCGGTTCCAGAAACCCAGCCTTTTTCATAAAACAGACGGAGTAATTCGCACAATAGCCTGCGTTCTACCTGGTGGGAGGAATGGCCTTTCACCCGTACTGACCTCCAGTGGGAGGCATACTATCATCCTACCGACCAGGGTGTCAACCACCTTTCTGGTTTGAAGAACCCTGCCTTCATAGGCAGGGATTCTTCGACCCCAGTGGAGAAGAATCACATTTTTATCCGCTCGCTAACCCCGCCTTTGCAGGCGGGGACTGCGCTCGCTATAGGTGTTCAATGATGGAACTGAAATAATTTTAGGTATCATTCGATTTTGATACCTCAGAAATCAGAATCCCAGCGATAATGAGCCCTCCCCCTAACATGCCCACAATTCCCAACTTCTCCTGAAGGAGAAGATAAGCCAAGATGGCAGCCCAGACCGGCTCGATGGTGAAGATAATGGCCGCTCGTGTGGGTGTGGTATCCCGTTGAAAGCGGGTCTGAACATAGGTGGTGATCACTGTAGCCAGAATGGTCAGATAAGCTAAACCCCAAAGGGCGTTGGGAGTGGGTCTGAATAATGGACTTTCTATCATCCCTAAAGAAAACCAGCTCAAGACCGCACAAGAAACCATCTGGAGAAATACCAGGTGAATGATATCATACCGCTTTGAAACAATATCCAGGGCAACAATATAAAGTCCAAAAACAATCGCGCAGGATAAGGTCAAACCATCACCCACGTTAAAACCATTTCCTGAAGGTTCAGTCAGTAACCAGAGCCCGACCGAGACAATGCCGATCCCAATAAGATTGGCTCGATGAGGGCTCTTTTTCTCAATGAGAAACTGAAACAATGGCGTGAAGATTACAAACATTCCGGTGATGAATGCCGATTTGGAAGCCGTGGTATATTTCAAACCAATCGTCTGAGTTGCAAACCCAATGAACAACAAAAAGCCAAGGATGCTTCCTTTGTAAATAACATCACGATTGATTTTTAGTAGATGTTTGTAAAAAAGGAGGGAAAATAGTAAGGCCGCGATAGAAAAACGTAAGGCCGTCAACAGAAGGGGGGAGATATCCTCAAGTCCTAATTTGACAATGACAAAGGTGCCACCCCAAATGAAGGTGGCTGCAAAAAGAATAAGCTCCGCGGTGTACCTTTTCGTCAAGGTGGGCTCATTGCGACACAAACCGCAGCAGGAAAATACAGGTGTGAAAATCCGATATCCGTTTTATCCTTCTTTAAAGACTTCTTTGAGTAAAGTCTGAAGGTCTCCCTTTTGTTCCATCGGTCCTAGGATATCGGTATCCCCGTAAAATTTACCGTTAATAAACACCTTTGGAAGCGTAGGCCAATTGGTTAGCTTGGTTAAGTAGTTTCGTTTATCCGTATTGCTCAGGACATCGATGATCTCAAAGGGATAGCCATATTTACTGAAGAACTGAATGGTTTCCACCGTAAAGCCGCACATCGGGGCCGCTTTGGTTCCCTTTCCGTAGACCAGGATCTTATGTTTTTTTATCTCTTCACTCACTTCTTCTTCAATCGAATTTCCCATTCCATCCCTCCTCAAATTTTCTATCACTAATCTCCACTTGTTGTCTCGGCTTTGATCTCCAGCGCATGAATTCGACCGTCCTGCATCGGTTCTTTGACCGCATCATAAATCATGCGGTGTCGGTCCAAGAGTGATTTACCTTTAAAGGTATCCGACACCACCTGGACACTGAAATGGTCCAGAGTGCCGGTCCTGTCCATCACCGTGACCGCTGCATCCGGAATGGTCTTTTGTATATAACTAGTGAGTAACTCCTTGCTAATCATTTCACCTGTGGGGGGCCGTGCGCCTACACAAGATACAAGGTGCTCCGATGCCCCCACACCCCGCGCTCGCACGGGCCAAGCCCGATGCTCGCTTATTTCATTAATCCAAACTAGCTCAGTGCATTGAGGGCGGAGCCGGCCTTAAACCACTTGATCTGTTGTTCGGTCAGGCTGTGATGGGTCTGAATCGTGGCCTCCTGGCCATTTGTTTTATGGATGATCACCTGCACCGGCTTACCCGGGGCCAGACCGGATAACCCCACCACGCTCACCCGGTCACTCTGCTCAAATTTATCATAATCCTTAGGATCGGCAAAGGCCAGCGGCAGGATGCCCTGTTTTTTCAGATTGGTCTCATGGATTCTGGCAAAGCTTCGCGTAATAACTATCTTTACACCAAGATACCGCGGAGACATGGCAGCATGCTCACGGCTGCTTCCCTCACCGTAATTTTCATCCCCGATGACCACCGACCCGATTCCCTTCGCTTTGTAGCGGCGGGCAATCTGGGCAATGGTCAATCCGGATTCATTGGTCAGCACATCCGCACCTTTGCCGATTTCCGCGTAGAAAGCATTATTGGCACCCAGAAACACATTATCACTGATCTTATCCAGGTGGCCCCGATACTTAAGCCAGGGACCTGCAGGTGAGATATGATCCGTCGTGGTTTTACCCTTAGTCTTGATCAGAATAGGTAACTTGATAAAATCCTGACCATCCCATCGCGGGAAAGGCTGAAGGAGCTGCAGCCGCTCACTGTTCGGTGGGATGTCCACCGTCAGTGCATCTCCGTTTTCTGCCGGCGAGACATAACCTCCTTCACCTTTTGCAAAGCCACGGGTTGGCAATTCTTCCCCCTGAGGCGGTTGGAATCGCAGCTCCTTACCATCGGCTGTCTTGAGCACCCCGTGGACAGGATCAAAGTTAAGATCACCAGCAAAGGCATAGGCTGTCACGATCTCTGGACTAGCGAGAAAGGAGAGGGTTTCATTCAGGCCGTCATTTCGGCCTGGAAAGTTGCGGTTAAAGGAACTCACAATTGAATCTGCCCGACCTTTGACCGCATCCGCCCGCTTCCACTGACCGATACAGGGTCCACAGGCATTAGCCAGAACAGTCGCTCCCATCTTTTCAAATGTTTCCATAAATCCATCCCGCTTCATGGTGTGATAGATCCGTTCTGAACCCGGTGTGACGAGGAAGGATGTTCTGGCTTTGAGCCCAGCCTTGAGGCCCTGTTGCGCAATATGGGCAGCCCGACTGATATCTTCATAGGAGGAGTTCGTGCAACTGCCAATGAGAGCGGCCTTCAGTTCAACAGGATAGCCCTTCTCTTTTGCCTCTGCGGCCAGTTTGGAGACGGGTCTTGCCAGGTCTGGGGTATGGGGCCCAACCACATGGGGTTCCAGCCTGGATAGATCAATTTCGATGATTTGGTCAAAGTACTTCTCGGGTGATTGATGTACTTCGGAGTCCGCAAGCAGGAGCTCCCGATGGGTCAAGGCTAGATCGGCTATCTCCGCCCGGTCTGTAAGCTTGAGATAGTCCACCATCTTCTGGTCAAACGGAAAGATGGAGGTGGTTGCCCCCAGCTCGGCGCCCATGTTTGTGATCGTCCCCTTCCCGGTACAACTGATGGTTTCCACTCCGGGACCAAAGTACTCCAAGATCTTGTTGGTCCCGCCTTTCACCGTGAGGAGACCACAGATATAGAGAATAACGTCCTTCGGGGAGGTCCAGCCGTTCAACCGGCCGGTTAATCGAACCCCAATCAGCTTGGGATGCAAAACCTCCCAGACAAGACCGGCCATAACCTCTCCCGCATCCGCACCCCCGACTCCGATAGCCAACATGCCCAAACCGCCACCGTTCGGTGTGTGCGAGTCAGTCCCGATCATTAACCCCCCTGGGAAGGCATAGTTCTCTAAGACCACCTGATGGATGATTCCGGCACCAGGCTCCCAGAACCCAATCCCATACTTCTTTGCCGCCGAAGCCAGAAAGTTGTACACCTCACGATTCTCATCCAGGGCACGCACCAAGTCTTTCTGAGATCCCATCTCTGCCCGGATCAGGTGGTCACAATGGATCGTGCTCGGAACCGCGACCTTCTTCTTCCCGGCCTGCATGAATTGGAGCATAGCCATCTGGGCCGTGGCATCCTGCATGGCCACCCGGTCTGGCCTCAAAGAAAGCTGGGCCTTCCCTCGTTCCCACACCTGTGTCTCAAAATTGTCCACATGGGCCACCAGGTTTTTTTCGGTCAGTGTGAGAGGTTTTCCAAATTTTCTTCTCGCCTGAGCCAGTTTCTCGGGCATGGATACATACAGTTTCTTGATGAGGTCGAGAGACATATCATTTCTCCTTATTTTCAATGGTATTCACGGGGCCCTACTTGCCATAGGATCCGTGAACAAGATCATTCATACATAGCATTTTATTTTAATGCATCACCTGCACGGCTGTCAATCAAAACTCAAGGCTAATTCAAACACTCTAAGCCTAAGGGAATCCAATATAATTTCAGGGAAAGATGAGTGTAAAGGACTGTTAATGGCGATCTTTGGAACGATCCTTCGGCTGAGACCGACGGTTGAATAGGCGATAACTACGCTTTTTGGGCTGGGCCTTCTGCGGATGTCCATAGATGACGTAGTTTTTGCCAGCCTGCTTAGCTTCCTCCATGGCCATATACGCCTGATGCACGAGGGTATCAGCATCTTCACTGTGTTCAGGGAAAAGTGCAACACCGATGCGTATCTGCACATGCAGAGTTTTCCCTTCCAGGGTAAAGGGATCCTCCATCACTCTTAGAAGCTTTTGGACCACCACGGTGGCATGCTCAAGAAACCCAGCGCCCGGCAACAACACCACAAATTCATACCCCCCGATCCGGGCAACGGTATCACACCTCCGTAGCGCGTCCCACAGGCGTTGCCCGATTTGTTGTAATAACAGATCCCCAATGTAGCGACCCACTTTTTGATTGATCTCCTCAAAACCTTCGAGGCTGATGAAAAAAAGTGCCAGGGGTTTTCCGGTACGATGTCCAACCAGAATCGACTGTTCCAAACGGTCATGAAATAGGGTTCGGTTGGGAAGACCCGTCAGGGCATCATGAAGTACCTGATATTCCCGGGCTGCAGCTTGTTCTTGGCGCTCTGTGACGTCATGGAAAACCAGAGCAACACCCAAGATGCTCCCCAGCTCATCTTTGATGGGAGCCATGCTGTACTCCACAGGTGTTTCCGTGCCGTCCTTTGCAACGAGCAGGACATGCTCCGTTGGCCCCACCACGGAACTTTCCACGAAGGTCTTCACGGGAACCTGTATGGGGATTCGCCTCTCTTCGTGGATCAGATGAAACACATGGCTAGCATCCTGCCCTAATGCCTCTTGTTGTTTCCATCCAGTGAGTCCTTCCGCAACAGAATTTATGAAGGTAATAAAACCATCCTGATCAACGGCAATCACCCCATCGCTAATGCACCGCAGGGTCGTAGCAAACCACTGCTCGCTCGCTTTTAATCGCTTTTCCATTTTATGTTTGTAAAGAGCCATCTGAACGGCGACGTGTAAATCCCTTTCTTCAAAGGGTTTCAGGATATACCCGAAGGGCTGCGTGATCTCGGCTCTTTTCAGTGTATGGTTATCCGAATAGGCCGTCAGATAGATCACCGGAATGTCGAAACGCTCATAAATCTGTTTAGCCGCCTCCACTCCATCCAGGTTTCCTTTCAACATAATATCCATCAACACTAAATCGGGTCTCATGGCTGCAGCTTTCTCGATGGCCTCTTCTCCAGAAAAGGCAGCGTCGCAAACTGCATATCCCATTTCTTTTAACCGTTTCTGGATGTCCTGGGCCACGATACTTTCATCTTCGACAACCAATATTTGCGCTTTAGCCATGGATCACGTTCCTTACCTTATGTCTTGAGGTTGAGAACCTAACCTCAAATTTTGTCCCACCCTGGCGATGAAGTGCCAGTGTTCCTCCCAACTGTGCAGTCAAGGTATTGACTAATTGTAAACCTAAGGACTCTGTTTTTCGGAAATCTAAATTCTCCGGGAAACCGACCCCATTATCGCTGACGCTCAGGGTAAATCCATGATCGCAGTCCGAGCGAAGATTGATGCAGATCTTCCCAGGCTGACCGATTGGAAAGGCATATTTGAGGGAATTTGAAACGAGCTCGGTGATCATTAGACCGCAAGGAACAGCCGAGTCCACATCCAATACGTCCTTGTCCACGTTGATCTCTAGTGCGACTGTATCTGCATCGATACCATATAATCGAAACAGATTAAACACCAATTTCTGAATATAAACAGCAAAGTCGATTTTGGCCAGATTGTTGGACTGATACAACTGCTCATGGATAAGTGCCATGGACTTAACACGCGCCTGATATTCCGTAAACATCCCCAACACCTTTTTATCTTTTACATGTCCAGTCTGAAGATTGAGAAGACTGGACATAATCTGTAGATTGTTCTTGACCCGATGATGAATTTCCTGGAGCAGCATATCCTTCTCCTTGAGTGAGGACTTGAGCCGCTCCTCCGCTCGTTTACGACTAGTAATGTCCCGCACAAAACCTGTAAAGTAGGACTTCCCATCCCTTAAGTCTTCACTAAAGGAGATTTCCAAGGGAATCTCATGGCCGTCCTTATGTAAACCGGACAGTTCGACCGATCGCCGTGAGATATATAGCTTGCCGGTATTCAGGTATCGTTTGAGAGAAGTCTGATAAAGATTATGGAGGTGCTTTGGTATAAGCATCATCAGGGATTGACCAATCATCTCTTCCCTGGTGTATCCAAAGATCCGTTCAGCAGCACGGTTGACAAATATTATCTTGCTTTCTTGATCAATGGTGAGTATACCATCCGAAGCAGTCTCGGCCACGGTGCGATAACGTTCCTCGCTTTCGACCTGGGCCTTTTCAGCTCTCCTGCGCTCGGCTACCCGTTGTTCCAGACTCTCAGCCATTTGGTCAAAGGCCCGCGCCAGTTGTCCTAATTCACCCTGATGGTAAGGAAGGCCGATGCGTACCCCGAGATCACCCTTGCCCAGTCTCTGGGTAGCCCTTAACAGGGCATTCACCTGACGAAGCACAAACAGGTTACCCCAAAGCCACGCCACTAAAAGCGCCAAGATCGCCGCTAAGGCCAACACAGCTAAATTCCTCTTCAAAATATAATCTGCTTTGGCAAAAGCCACCTTTGAAGGAATGCCAATGCTCACGTAAACGTCTTCTGCCTGAGATGCACCCCGTAGGCCAGTGAATGCAAAGAGGCGGCGAATTCCATCCAGACCAGGAACCTCAGCGGTGCCCTCTTTTTGTTGTTGCAGCATAGCCTTTATCATAGGGGCCTCTGAAAGGGTTTGGCCTATCCATCCTTCTGGATTCGGATATCGTGCGAGTATCGTGCCATTACGGTCCACAACGGTGAGCGTTGAACCTTCGGGAAACTGTGCCTCGGTCAATAGTCGATTCAGCCAGGCCAGATCCAACGCTGCAAAGACAATGGCCTGTACTCGACCTGATTTACTAAACACGGGATATCCAAAGTCCATCGTAACCTTATTTGTGATCTGAGCAATCTTAAAATTTCCAATTGTGAAGTCGCTCGCCTTGATCGCCCTTTGAAAAAAAGGGCGATCGGTAAGGTTGATAGACCCATGAGTAGGAACAGCGCTACAAAATACATGGCCCCGCCGATTAATGGCTCCCAAGTTGGCATACAGCGGATATTCCTTTAAAAGGTGGTCAAAGAATCGATTACATTGGGCAGAGCTACCGCCGTGTACTTGGGGAAGCTGTGACATTGCCATCAACAATTGACGTGTCTCCTCGATTAATCTCGTCTGACTCGCCGCAGCAAGTCGGACTAAACGCAGTGTATCCTCTTGGGCCCTCAGGGCAGCTTGCTGTCTCTCTTCCAAAGCGGTGTAGAGGGTCAGTGCCAATGCCGGAAGAACGGCAAGAAGTACCAGGAAAAATAAACGAATCCGAAGACTCGAAAAAACAACCTGTTTCATAACTTTCCCGGATTTTAAATCCTTATTAGGCCAGCAAAAGTAGCCGTTTTCAGATTGAAGCACAAGAATAGGCGCTTTACAGCACGGGGTTTAGGTCAGATCCTGCCAGAATCGTCATACTAACAAAGGATTTCAGATATCTTGTTTAAATATATCTCCATACACCCGACTTGTCAATCTGGTATATACATTAGATGTGGTTCAATGTTTGAAAAAATTTTCGGATCCGTTTGGCGTTTGTGCCGACATCGCTTTTTCCGACCTGGGAGACGGAACGCACATCGATTCGCGAACCTCCCTCAACTGGTGTGATGCGTACCACGATGTCATCCTGAAATCCAAACCAGAACGTGGTATCGGTGGCCTCGACCCGACCCTCTCTGGAGCTTGCATCCACAATCTCCCAACCCATTTCCCGTGCAACCAACAGGGCGCGTTCGAAAACAGTTTCTGGAGACTCTGGAAGAATGACCGGACCCAAGTCTGGATACCCTGACCGCTGCTGGGCAGCCACCTCGGGCCCTCCATACTCAGCTGGGTTAGAAGCATTTTTACGAAGGGGAAGGATTGCAACAAACTGTGGTGGGTTATCGGTATCCGTGGTGATATCATGTATAGGAGGAACGCTTCTTGCGGTCTGCAACCAGCTCCACGGTATCCCTATCGCCAGCAGGCTGCTCACAAGACCTACTCCTCCAAGAAGCAAGCCTGGCCGGTAATGCCGCTTGGCAGCCATGAACAACCCAATGAGAGAGATCAGCCCGGCAGCGAGGCCCCCATAGGCGCCCCATTTCAGAATCGTAAACCCTACACGGAAATTCCACCATTCCCATCGGCTCCCTAATCCCGCCAGCATCATCACCAAAATAGCCAGCACAGCTAACCCAAAACCATACAATGGGAACCTAGCAAGGGTGTCTCGTGCTGGTCCATCGCTGTGGGCAGATACAATGCTCATGATGTCCCCAACTCAACTGCTTTAGTTTAGCAATTTTAATCCCAAACTTTAGAAAAGTAAAACCTTTTATCGCTCCATTTGTATCAGAAAAGGGTATCATTAACCTAATACTTGACTTTCTCATTTAAATGATATAATTTTGATATGATCGAAAGGAGAATCCATGCCAATTATAAAACCCATCTCTGATCTCAGAAACAAAGCAAATGAAATCTCGAATCTTGTGCATAAGAGCAAAGAACCCGTCTTCATCACTAAGAATGGTGAAGGAGATATGGTGGTCATGTCACTTGCACAATATGGGGAACTTGAAAGGAAACTGGAACTCTACAGCAAACTGGCAGTCGCCCAGGCTCAGGTGGCAACCGGGAAGAAAGGTCGCACCTTAAGTCTGGTTATGCGGGATCTCAGGAAGAGAATTCGTGAGTTCGAGTAAATACTCAGTCCGTCTTCTACCTATTGCCGAGGAAGACTTTCAGGAAATCATCGCATACATTGCCGCAGAAAACCCGACCGCCGCATACGAATTGGCAGACAGAATCGAAAAGAATCTTGAGCATCTCGTTTTTCATCCTCATCTCGGAAAGATCCCTGACGATGAAAAACTGTCCATGATGGACTACCGGTTCACCGTTGTCGAGAACTACCTCATCTTCTACACCATCAATCGCAAAACTATCTTGGTCCACCGCATTATCCACGGCGCCAGAGACCTCCAGCATTTGTTATAAATGAAGGACTCCACATAACGCTGGGTCAGCGCCGAAGCCCTGGAGCAGCGAAGGACCAGGCCGAGATGAAAACCCTCCTTGGAAACATCACCCTTAAAATGATACAATGAAGTTTCTTGCCTTTTTAAGCCTGGAGACTTTAGCCCTATGGCGGGTGAATATCTTACGATTGAAGGTGCCCGGCAGAACAACCTCAAGGGGATCAGTCTAAAGATCCCCCACAACCAGGTCACGGTCATCACCGGGGTGAGTGGTTCGGGAAAATCCTCTTTGGCCTTCGATACCCTGTTTGCCGAAGGCCAGTGGCGCTACATTGAGTCTTTATCCACCTATGCCCGGATGTTTCTGGAGAAGGTGGACCGACCGGTGGTGGATCGGATTGAAAACATCCGGCCCACCATTGCCATCCAGCAAAAAAATCCCGTACGCACAGCCCGGTCCACGGTAGGTACGGCGACTGAAATCTATGACTACCTGCGTTTGCTGTTTGCCAAGGTGGGCAAGACTTTTTGTTCCGGTTGTGGTCAGGAGGTCAGGTCCTATTCTCCTGACGGGATCGCCGAGCATCTGATCCATAGGTATGCTGGGGAGCGGGCATTGATACTGTTTTTCACTCCTATTGGACAAGACAAGGATCCTGCCACTCTGATTCAGGGATATCTCAAAAAGGGATTCATTCGTTTAAAGATCGGGGATGAAATGATCGATCTATCTCAGGGATCTGTACCCAATCTAGAGGGCGGGGGTCCATGCTATGGGGTGGCAGACAGGCTTATCATTAAACAAGAAGCCATGGGAAGATTGGTGGACTCGCTGGAGTTGGCTTATCAGGAAGGCAATGGTATAACAGTTGTGGAGATCATCAATAATGACCTGCTGAAGTTTGGGCAGGGGTTTCGCTGCTATCACTGTGATCAGGCCTATGAGAACCCTCAGCCGCTTTTATTTTCTTTTAATCATCCTCTGGGGGCTTGTCCTGAGTGTAAGGGGTTTGGACAGATTCTAAAATATGATGAAGACCTCATTGTCCCTGATAAATCCCTGAGCCTGGCCAAGGGGGCTATTGAACCCTGGACAAAACCGTCCCATCGATGGTGGTACAGACAATTCCTGGAGGCCGCAAAGGACAGCAAGATCGACCTTCAAAAACCTTATGGCCAACTAAGCCAAAAAGCGCGGGACCTAATTTTCAAAGGTAATAAGCACTTTGAGGGAATCAATGCCTTCTTCAAATATCTTGAGACGAAACGATACAAACTCCATGTTCGAGTCTTTCTAAGCCGTTACCGCAGCCAGTTCCCATGCCCCTCTTGCCAGGAAAGCCGCCTCAAATCCCAGGCCTTGGGGGTCAAACTACAGGGGCTAAATATCCAGCAGGTGTGCAACATGACTGTGAAGGACTGCCTACATTGGTTTCTCAGCCTTCCCTTAACTCAGGATGAACGGTCGGTAGCTAAGGAGATCATCCGACAGCTCGAAATGAAACTGGGTTTTCTAAAACGGGTAGGACTGGGATATCTGACCTTAAACCGCCAGACCCGAACCCTTTCAGGAGGCGAAGCCCAACGGATCAACCTGTCTAATCAGCTGGGATCCAGACTGGCAGGGACTCTTTATGTGTTGGATGAACCCAGCATCGGGTTGCATCCTAGGGACACCCAGATGCTGTCTGATATCATCCGGGACCTGGCAAAGGCAGGGAACACCGTAGTGGTTGTGGAACACGACCGTGGAATGATCCAGGCAGCAGATCATGTTATCGAATTAGGACCAGGGGGTGGTGAAAAAGGAGGGCAGGTAATCTTTGCTGGCCCATTCTTAGAATTTTCAAACTGTACGGACAGTCTCACTACAAAATACCTCAAAGACATTCATCGTATTCCAACCCCCAAGACTCGCCGTAAAGGGACAGGCTATGATCTCACACTGACGGGGGCGAAGGAGCACAACCTGAAAGGCATCGATTTAAAATTACCTCTGGGATTGTTCATCTGCATCACCGGTGTCTCCGGCTCCGGGAAAAGTACGTTGGTTCATGATACTTTGTACCATGCCCTTGCCCGAGCTTTCCGGATCGAGTTCCAACGGATGGGCAAATTTGATCGATTATCTGGGGTAGAACACCTCAAGGGAGTGAGGCTCATTGACCAGGAACCCATTGGGCGTACTCCCCGCTCCAATCCAGTTACCTATATTAAGGCCTTTGACGCGATCAGGAAATCATTCGCAGAACAAAACGAGGCCAAGCGTCAGGGTCTGACGGCCAGTCATTTTTCCTTTAATGTGCCTGGCGGGCGGTGCGAAGCTTGCCAGGGAAATGGTTACCAGAAGCTAGAGATGTACTTCTTTGAAGACATCTATTCAATCTGCCCCTCTTGCGAGGGCCGGAGGTTTAAACCCGAGGTGCTCCGAGTGAAATATCAGGGGCTAGATATGGGTCAGGTGCTTAACCTCACAGTGGAGGAGGCCCTGATCATCTTTAACGCAGTTCCTGTGCTTCAGAGGAAATTCAAGGTGTTGTTGAATGTGGGGCTGGGTTATCTGAGACTGGGTCAGCCGGCTACTACCCTTTCTGGAGGTGAGGCCCAACGGCTTAAGATCTGCCTTGAGCTAGCCAACTCCCAGACACGGGACCATCTTTTCATCCTGGATGAGCCTACCACGGGACTGCATTTTCAGGACATCCAGAGACTGTTGAAGATGTTGATGGACCTAGTGGATGCCGGAAATACAGTGGTGGTGATTGAGCACAACCTGGATGTGATCAAAACCGCAGACTGGATCATAGACCTGGGGCCAGAAGCAGGAGAGCAGGGAGGTGAAATCATGGCCGAGGGAACTCCAGAAGACGTGTGTCAGACAGAGCATTCTCATACTGGAAGATCCTTAAAGGAGTATCTTACTTCTCTTCCAGCTTCACATGCCTCTGCTGTTTAAACATATTATGCACTTCCTTTTCAGTGGCGCTGTCTTCAGGTCGTTTATCCGTTCGAACAAAACCTTGAATGCGTGGAAATCGCAAAGCGTATCCTGAATCCTGAATATACTTTGGCCTACCTGCCGTATGAAATGGAGAACGTGTAATTTCATCAGCTACAACGGTGACCACAAACTTCGGCTCAACCCACTCATCCGGTTTTGTGCTAGCATCCACTCGCATGGGTTTTTCCACAACTCGATAGGGGTCCAAGATCTTTCTCAACTCTTTCAATTGGTCTTCGCTAAATCCCGTTCCAATACGGCTGATGGTTTTAAAACAATCATTTTCCGGATCGTATACAGCCACCAGGATCGCACCCATCCCGAATTGAGTTCTCTGACCTTTGCCATAATAGTAACCCACAATACAAACATCTATTGAATCCGTGAGCTCACTCTTATAACTTCGCTTCAACTTGATCCAGTTAAAATTTCTGGCCCCAGCCGTGTAAGAAGCATCTAGCCGTTTTGCAATGATCCCTTCCAGTCCCTTTCCCACCGCATCATCAAAGAAGAGGCCGATCCTTTTGGGATCATCTGTGATGATGGTCTCGGAAAGGCTAATCCCAGTGTCGGAGCGAATTAGGGCTTGAAGTTTTTCCCGTCGCTCTACATAAGGCCTGTGTATATAATCCATCCCGTCCGCATACAGAAGGTCAAAGGCAAAAAACTTTAAGGGAAATTCCTTGGCTATTTCCTGAATTCCATGCTTTCGCTTTCTCTGCATGGTAACCTGAAAGGGATGCAACTCCCCGGTGGTATCATCATAGGCAATGGCTTCTCCCTCAAAGATAGCTTCTCGGGCCAAGAGTTGTCGACGGGTGGCCTCTGCAATCTCAGGAAACATAGGGGTCGTGCTTTCCAGGTTTCGGGAAAATAGCTTAACCTCATTACCCTCCTTATGAACTTGGAGTCGAAACCCATCATATTTTACTTCCACTGCACACTGGCCAATCTTCTCTACAATTTCCTCGGCAGAGGATAATCGCTCACACAAAGCCATACGGATCGGATATCCCACCTGGACCTGGATCTCTTCAATACCCCTCTCTCCTTTTTCAAACAGCACCTTTGCCACCCGGCCCAGATCGGCACAAACGTTAGAGGCCTGCTCCAATTGAGGTCGCTGTTCACGACTTCCCAACTTGGCAAGGCTTAAGGCCTCCAGCACCGCAGCATCTCCCACACCCAGCCGCAGCTTGCCCACCACGAACCGGGCTATATACTTGGCTTCTGAAGAAGAGGCTTGGGAGAACAAATCCTCGAGGGTCTCGATTTTTTTCTCAACACTCCCTTCCCCGCTGGTTTGGGCAATGCGTAAGAACTGCTTATACACTTCCGAGACAGCCAGCCCCTTTCCCGCTCCCGTGATCAGCTCCTCCGCCGTCTTACCCAGATCCCCAAGCCTCCTGGAATCTTCCGACACCTTTTTGAGTTCACATCCCGAGACCCCGGCCAGTGCCCGGATCAGGAGCTTATCGGACATTCCCATCTCCAGGCTTTGGAATGAGGGTGCCAGCTGACCTTGACTGAGATAAATAATCTTGTCAATCTCATAGGCCTGGGCCTTTCGAAAAAGCTCCGCCAGGATCTCGAACATCTCCAGCCGCTTGGAAGTCTGCTCCAAACGTTCAAAATACTCGACTAGCGTCGAAAATTTCATATAACAACTCTTCCTCACTCAGCATAAACAATCGGATCTTTTAGCCCTGCTTCCTCGAACCCTTTCTTTCTCAGAATACAGCTATCGCACCGGCCACAAGCTTTGACCTTTCCTATGTGGGGGCCCGTGCGGCTAAACAGAGAAGTGTCCTCCGATGCCCCCACGCCCCGCGCTCGGACAGGCAAAGCCTGATCCTCGCTTTCCTCGCTTTCGATGATCGGATCATAGCAGCTATGAGTGAGATGAAATGGCACTCCAAGCTGTTGCCCCTTCTGGATAATCTGGGCTTTGGTCCTGTGAATTAAAGGAGTCTTGATCTCCAGGCGTAACTTTTTCTCCACACCGGCCTTGGTGGCAAGATGCGCCAGAAGTTCAAAGGCCTCAATATACTCTGGCCGACAGTCCGGATAGCCACTATAGTCCAGGGCATTAACTCCGACGAAGACCACCTCTGCGCCAAGTACTTCTGCCCAAGCTAAAGCAAAAGACAGAAAGATGGTATTTCGAGCCGGGACATACGTGACCGGTATTTCGGCACTGATCTCATCCCCGCTTCGATCCTTTGGAACGGGTAAATCACCAGTAAGTGCAGATCCCCCAATCTGGCGAAGATCCATCTTAATGACCCGATGATCCTTCACCCCAAAAAATTGGGTGATCTCTTTGGCCCTCTGGATCTCGATCTGGTGTCGCTGGCCATAATCAAAGCTTAGGGCATACAGTTCATACCCTTCCTCCTTTGCAATGGCCAGGGCGGTGGTGGAATCCACCCCTCCGCTGCACAGCACAATGGCCTTCTTCATTTTTTAAGAAATGATGGCTTGTAGGTAAGCAGGAACCTCAGATTAGATAGGATCATACAGGATTCGTGACCAAGATGCAAACGAGGCTACTGGGCGCTGAAATGGGTCTCCAGGTCTTTGAGGACATCACGAATACGATGATAGCGGTTGGATTTATCCTTCTCGATACACTTGAGAATAATCTTTTGCAATGCATCTGGAATCTGCGGGTTATACTTCTTTGGGGAGGCTGGCGGGGTGTGTAAATGATGATAGTAGAGATCCCCCTCTGTAAAGGGGGGCCGACCTGTGGCCATGCGGTAAAGGGTACAGCCAAACGAATAAATGTCCGACTGATGATCCACCCCTTTTCCCACGATCTGCTCCGGAGCCATATACATGGGGGTTCCCTTGACGCTGGTTTTGTCCGCCATGGAATCATCCACCAATTTGGCTAGGCCAAAGTCCATGATCTTCACCGTCATCTGTGCCTTGGTCAGCATGATATTGGCAGGCTTGATGTCTCGATGGATGACATTTGTGTTATGGGCATAATCCAAGCCCAGACAGATTTGTCTTGCGATTCGGACCAGTTCAGCAATAGGAATGGGTGAGCGCTGATCCAGATACTCTTTCAAGGTCATCCCATCCACATATTCCATAGTAATGTATAAATCTGTATCGTTCTTCCCTGTATCAAAAACCGTCACAATATTCGAGTGGTTTAAGGATGCTGCCACCCGAGCCTCTTGCAAAAAGTTTTCCAGAATCTTGGGGCTTTCCCGCACTGCAGGGGGAAGTACCTTGTAGGCCACAATTCGATGAAGAACTGTGTCCTCGGCTTGATATACTACTCCCATTCCACCTTGGCCGATCTTCTTTAAGATCTTGTAACGCCCCTTGGCTTCCACCACAACAGGTGGCTTGGTGACAACCGTCTTGGCCTCTCCCAGAGCCCGCTTTACTTCCGCCAATGCCCGTCTAAGGCCGTCAGCACGGGCCTTCACATCACCATAACTGAAATCCTCAGCCAGAATTTTGTCGTGAATCGCAAGGGCTTCCTCATATTCCCGGCTCTTTTCATATGCTAAGGCCAGTTGATAGAGATAATCGAGGGCATCTGGGCCAGGATGTTCCGTGGCAAAGATCTTCTGGTAGCGTTGTTTTGCCGCATCCAGCATCCCCCGGTCCACAAAGATCTTTCCTAATAAAAGGGAGGCATGATAATAATCGGCCGACGAGGTATCCACTTTCTGGAGGATAGTAATGCTTTCTTCTTGCCGACCCAACTTATCAAGGAGCATGGCAGTGGTATAATACTCTCCCAGTTCCCTGTAAAGTTCCATGGCCTTTTCCAGTCGGTCTAGCTTCTGATAAAGTTCAGCGGCCTCCTTAAAATGCTTACCTTGCTCATAGGCCTCTGCCGCTAAAGGAAGCTCCCCTGCCTCAATAAATATCTCGGCCGCCCTTCGATAATCTCCACTTTGCAGGTATATTTCACCAGCCTTTTTGCCGTTACCCAACTGTTCATATACCTCAGCGGCCTGGCGCAGACTACCCGCTTTCTCGAAGTACTGAGCCGCATCCAGGCGATTTCCATTTTCCAATTGCATCTCTCCCTGGATCTGGTAGCTCCTCTGATGTTCGCCCGCCTGCTCGCAGGCCTGGGCCGCTTTAAGATACAACCTTTTATCATAATAGATCTCTGCTGCTTTTTGATAATCCTCCGCCCGCATGAGGGCATCAGCCGCTTCGGCATCAAATCCCGCCGAGGTCAAAACCGTCGCAGCTTTTCGATACTGACCGGCTTCCAGGTACAACCGGCCTGCCTGCTGGGCGTATCCATTGACCTTGTTAGAATCCATTTCGTTTCCATACTGGGCGGCTTCTTTCCATTTGGATTTTTCCTGCAAAAAACACTGTTCATAGAGTTCAGCTGCCTGAGCTTTTTGACCCAGTTTTTCATAACAAGCAGCAGCCTTTTGAGTGAATCCAGTCTGCTGGTAAAGTTCTGCCGACAACTGGTAGGACTCACCACGCTCAAACATTTCGGCAGCAGATTGAAAACGCTTGGCTCTGACCAGCAGTTCTCCTGCCTTCACGTAACTGCCTTGCTTTTGGCACATCACTGCAGCTTTTTCAAGATTTCCAGACTTCTCGTAATACTCCGCCGCTTCAGACCACTTTTTATCCTGTTCGTGAAGAAAAGCCACCTCCCGATGACAGCCTGCCCGCATATACATTTCGATGGCCTTATCACTGTAAGAAATCATACGATAGAGTTCTCCGGCCTGCTGATAATTCCCTTGTTTCTCGGCCCGCTTGGCCTCCTTTTTGATCGTTCTCTTGTTCTCGGGATGAGTGGTAATGTTTATCCTTCGGGGCCGTAGCCTCTTCAGGATAGATCTAAGAATTTGTAAGGCAACCAGTGCCACCAGGCCTAACACAAGATACTTGAAGAAGGTTAAGGTCTGCGGGTTCAGAAACAGGGTATGGAAAAAGGCTAATAGTTCCTGCTGCTTCCCCAAAAAGTCCTTTAATAATTCACTGCCCATCATTTATCTGTTGGACCCTTTTTTCTCATATACTCGACTCGATCACGCGGTAATCTTTGTTAATCCTTGCCGAGCACCTCAATGGTCACCTTCAACTCAGTATTTCCCAACTTGATCATGTCCCCAGTAGAAAGCATATAGGTTGTGACCCGTTGGTCATTGATAAAGCTGCCATTGGTACTCCCATGGTCAATGTACCTATACCCTTCCTCCATCCATTCAATTGTGGCATGCTGTCGAGAAACCTTGAGGTCCTTCAGGACCACATCAGCCTGGCTCCTGCCCAACACCGTCTTGACTTCCGAAATCTCGAAACGACATCCCCGCAGTGGACCGTCCACCACTTCCAACCAGCATCTGGGTTGACGCCTGGCCTTCCCATCCAGAAGGTGCATATCTGTTCTCACTATGGTCTCATCCCCGACCACCGCAGCAGCTTTGTTGGGAACAGCCTGTGGAGAATCACTGAAGAGGAACTGAAGCTTGAATCCCCCGATCTGGATTTTATCCCCATCCGAGAGTTTGACATGGGAAATGGTCTTCCCATTCACAAAAACCCCATTCCTGCTCTTCTCATCTTCCAGGACAAAATCCGTTCCCTCTTGACGCAGTGTGGCATGCATTCTGGAAACTAGAGCATCATCCAACATGAGGTCATTCTCTTTCGACCGACCAATCGTAAAAATGCCTTTATGGATGATGATCTTCTGAACGGCCCCCTGGGGGGTGATCAAGATTAATTGTGGGCATGGGCTTAGGAAGTAATCCACAATCCCTTCGCTTATCGGAGAGGAATAAGCATCCAGTGCACCACTCACCTTTAGATCGCTGTACAGAAGCAAATCAATGGGTGATGAGGCCCCCACAGTATACACATAGGACAACAGGCTCTCCTCCATAGAATCTTCCTTAGTATTTTTATCCGCCGCAGCAAAATAGGCTTCCACTAGTTTTTTTCTCAAGAAGTAAAAAAAGTTGTACTCCCCAGCTTTTCTTAAGATCAGCAGGTTCTCTCCCGAATCATGTTTGAGGCGTTCCAAGAGACCCTCGATACTCACGAGGTCTGTGGTGGCCTGTGTGGTCGGGGCCTTTTGTAGGAGCCCCAGAAGACACTTTAGATAGATAGGATCCGATTCCCAGAGAGAGAGTTGAACCTTATCCAACTTCGCCAAAATCTGGAAATACTCATGAAGGGTCAAGGACCGACTGGTCCCATCCAGCCAGCCCCCAGCGGCATAGATTTCACTCTGCAGTATGAACAAAAATAGAAGTCCTTGATCATATTCGGCAGTCAAAGCACCTAGGAATGGTCTGGGCCTCTCTGGTAACTTTTTGAAGAGGGAATTTAGAAAAGCGGCTGAATAGGGTTTGGCTGAAAAGAGGACCTTCTTGTAAGGGGGTAGTTTTGGCTTAAACATCTCATCGATCCGATGTGAGGGGCCGTGTGCCAACGCAAAAAAGAAAGACGATCCAATACCCCCAGACCTTTCGAATATGGGGGCCTGCTCGCTCCGCTCTCAATGCCCCCATGCCCCAGCCCGTCACCAGCGGAACTGGATGCCTGGCTCGGCGCTCGGGCTGGCAAAGCCAGACCCTCGCTTTATATCCTATGCCTATAACTTTTAGTAAGGCTTATCTGCATTAAAGTGTAGTGGATGTTGTCCCCCTTGTCAAACCTCGGAGAAATTCGGGAAATCACTGCTAAAAGGTATGAATTTTAAAGATATTCTTTGTGGCTATTGCAGGTCCTTAAGCACCCGATCAAGATTCATCGGAATTAAGGCAATCTCGATTCGGCGATTCTGGGCACGACTCTCTTTTGTATCATTGCTGGCTACCGGACGGTTCATGGAATAAGCAGCAGCTATCAGAAATTTGGGATTCACGCCGACCTTCTCAGTTAAAAACTTGACCACATTGGTAGCACGGGCGGCCGAGAGTTCCCAGTTTGTGGGAAACTTTTCTGCAAGTTTTCCTCCAATAGGAACATTATCGGTATGGCCCTCCACCCTGATTTGTTTATCTGTCACTTTTTTCAGGATGCCCCCAAGCCGCTCTAGGACTTTAAGCCCTTCAGGCTTGATGTCGGCGCTCCCAGAATCAAAGAGGATTTTCTCCACCATGTTCACGGAAAGCCGGTCAAGGACCTGGGTCACCTTGATTTCTCCCTTCTTGATCTCTTCCTGGAGCTCACTCACCAAGCTATCATAGGTTCCCTTCAGTTTTTCAATTTCTTTGTTCTTGGCCGCTGTGAGCTGACCGGTCTGGGCTTGAAGGTCCTCGACCTCGGCCATAAGATTGTTACGGGCATTCATCAACTCCAGGTTCTGCTGGCGTAAGGCCTCCAATTCCGTGTTCCGGGCAGCCAGGGTGGACTCCAGGTCATCCAGTTTCTTTTTCAGCTCCTGTATCTCATTATCCAGTGACTCTTTCAGTACTCGGGTTGTGGCCAGCTCGGTTTTAACCGATTCGAAGTCGTTTAATACCGATTGATGGATTTTCTTGCTAACACCGCATCCCATAAATAACAAGGATTGAGTCAGAATCACCGCAAATAAAAAAATGCCAATGTTTTTATCAGGCATCTTTCATTCCCCTCTGCGATTTTTTAAATCCTTACAATAAATATTATTGATAGGTCGCTATGGCAACTGGATGAGCCATCAACAGGCCATGGCTTGTTCGGCCTTTTTAAGAACTTCACGTTCATTCTCATAAACTAACTGCTCCTTGGCCTTTTCAATAGGGAACCATCGTGCCTCTTCCACCTCAGCATCATGATTCTCCACACTTCCCTGAAGGTACTTCATAAGAAAAAAATGAACGATCTTCTGAATCTTGGAACGTTCCTCCAGAGAGTAAAACACATACTGGATTTCTCCTAATTTCTCCTGCACCTTGCCCTCCAGGCCTGTTTCCTCACGAACCTCCCGCCTGGCAGTCTGTTCCATGGACTCGCCCTCCTGCATCAATCCCTTGGGGAGACACCAGATCTTTTCCCCTTTTCTTGTAGACCGAAGGATAAGAGCAACCTCACACCGGTCCTCATGAGGCCTGTAAATCACCCCTCCACACGACACCTGGTTTTTTATAGAGACCATTCCTAAATCATCTCAAAATTTAATCAATCATATCACCCTTATATAAATTTGACAAGACTTGAACAGGCACAGCGAGCAGGCCCACAGATCGCAATGCTATGGGGGATATTGGAGGACTACTGCATGCAGGGGCCCCACATTAAAAAGCCGGGGTTATTCAAGGTTAGGTGGGAATAACAAACGATCAAGAAGTGAGGAAAAACGATACCCTTAAGACTCAACCACAGGCTGGAGGTTGAACTCCAGAAACCTCTTATAATTGGACATCACTTTGCGAGAGTACTCCTTGGGGAGGCGATCACAACGATCAAGCATTTCGTGAACACGCGTAGGGCCATAATTGTAGGCCGTGAGGGCAAGCTGTAGGTCATCAAACTCATCATGCATCATCGCCAAGTACTTGATGCCCAGCTTGACGTTAAGATAAGGGTCAAAAAGGGTGATATTCCCCATCCAATTAATGTTGTGGGCCTTGGCCAGAGAAACACCGGTCGTGGGCATGATTTGCATCAACCCAATTGCTCCCTTTGTGGACCGTGACCAGTTGTTAAAAGAGCTCTCGGCCGCAATAACCGCAAGGATCAGTTCCGGATCATACTGGTATGCCAGGCTTTCTTCATAAATAAGCTGGACCAGCTTGTGCTCTTGTCCCGAAGGAAGGTCCGTCTTAAAACTTTTTAGGATTTGCTGGATCTTATCTATCTTGACCTCGTAAGTCTCAACAGACCCCTCTAAACTTGAATGTTTTGTGGAGGGATCAGCAGTCGTTACCTTGGTTGCACCAGAAGGTTCTGCAGGAGACACAAACCCTCCTAACCGCACCCACAACTGACTTGTGGAAAAATCGGTCATAGACGGCATCAATGGCAGAGACAAAATCGGCAAAAGGCTCAACAACACCCCATGAATGGACTTTAGTGACCTTTTAATAAGCCTACCTCCACTAAACTATTAAGCAACCTTATCTCCTAGATTGCTTTGGGTAGTATATTATAGCAAGATAAGGGCCTAAGAAATATATTTTTATAAGTAATTGATTTTTATATATTATTTAAAATTATCTTTATGAGGCCAATGGAGGGGAAGGGCTATTTATTTCCTATTTGAGGAATTTTATTTCTACCTATATTGATAGGTGTAAATATTTATCCCTTTTTCTAAATCATCAGATAGATAGGGGAGCATACTATCTTTTTGCCGGTCTTCTGTCAAGAAAAAAATGAATTTTATTCTACATAATATTGTATTTTAAAATAACTGAATACAATACTAATGTATTAATTTTAAATGAGAAATTTCTTTTAAAGTCTCTGGGACTAATTAGAAATTATTCCAAACAGACTAATCCAGAGTTATGGGGTTGACCGTGAGACGGTCTGCTTTTTTAGATCCGATTTTTGTGGAAGATCCTGAAGGATGTGACTCTTGATCATATAAATATCCTCGGACGAGCCTGATCGGGCATAAACAAGATCGTCTTTTTTGCTCCCGATCAAGAGCTCTGCTAATTTGTTTTGTTGCGAATTGATCAGGTTAATCCTAAACTGGGGAGGGTTAAGCCCATAGGGGTTTTCAGCGATAGGGGTTTCCTCCACCATTTTGTCGGCCTTTAATCCTGAAAGATCCTTGAGAAGATCAGTGATCTTTTGCTTCTGGTTCTCCTCCAAAGTCTGCCCCTCAAAATTCCAGCCATCACCTTCACGGTGAATCGTCAAAGGCTCATCCGAAGCCTTTCTAATCTCAACCATTTGGACCTGGTCAGGATCAAAAGCCAAGAGATGCTTATCACTCAGGGTAAAAAGATCCTTTTCCAGATCAGTAACAGCCATGGCTTCAATGAGGTAAATGGGATTGGGCGTGTTTGTCACAGCATAGGTCTTCTGCCCATCTGAGGAGGAACCCGGGACTTCATAAATCGAAAGAGTGGTGGTAGCTCCATTCTCGCTTTCTATTTCTACTTTGATGCGGGGATGATGGAATGCCTTGAGGAGTTTGGATGACGCTTGGTCCACAAAGACTGTGGCCCTCAGCCTTCTTAAAAAGCCAAGCATATCCGAGACGACCTCATCATCAGCCCTAAACATTCTGGGTTTTTTGATCCACCACTGTCCGTTCTCCTTGGCTAGGACAAAAGTCTGACCTGGATATTGAAGAATGAACTGTGTCACCAGTTGAGGATCAAGATTAAGGATCTCCTTCTTTCGGAGATCCATCACAGTCTTAGTCAAATGGGTCTTATAAAACTGATCCGTTAATCGGACGGTGTCCTCTCCGGACTTCACTACATATATTGTGGATCCTACTGGGGCTGCATCTCCAAACAATAGGTGCTCTTCACGATCTTTTAACTTGACCGAAACTTTTATTTCTGGTTGGTCCAGACCATAGGCTTTTAGATCCTGGGCCTTCTCCTCTACCACTCTTTCCACCTTCATGGACCCAATGGATGAAAGCAGGCTCTCAACCTCAGGCTGATCCGCCGGGAATGTAATAGGTTTGACGATCTGCCACTTATCTTCTGAGTCCTTTTCCAAAAGGATCTCTTGATCGGTGAGGCGTTTAGGATAACTCAGGTAAAGGCTAATGGCTTCATTGGGTTCGAAGCTCACAATTTTTTGGATCCGATCTTCTTCTTGCTGCTTTTTTTCTTGACTGGGCAATTCGATGATATAGAGATAAAGTCCCAGTAATATAACCAATATAAGCAAAATGAGTGTGCCCTTGTATCTCATCATGGTTCACAGTTTTTTCCTTCCCCGCCATATCCCGATACCGGCTGCAATCACCACAACCGGCAGGACAATTACTGGGAGGTAAAAGAGTACTCTGCCTTGTCTCTGAGTTAAGATCAGGGGTGAAGATTTGGCTTCCTTGGGACGTATGGAAATCAGGTCCATCTCCTGGGCCAACCAATTGACGCTCGCTAAGAATAGGTCAGAATTACCCGAAAAGTTAAAGAAACCGTTTGTGGCAAAGTCCGAGTCTCCGAAGACCACCAGGCGGGCTCCACTAGTCTTGTTCTCCTCCTCTTTTTCTCGTTGTTCCACCACGGCCGCGATATCCAGAGGACCTTTACGGTCTTGAGGATCAAACCTGGCCTGCCTGCTTGTGAAATTGGTCTCACCCCAACTCTCTGGACCGGTTACAGCCAGGGATTGGTAATCCAGGTTCTTCGTGTTCGCCGAAGAAAAACGAACCGATCGGGCCACAGGGAAAAGTGTAGCCAGGCGCAGGTCCTTCACAATGTCATGAGGGGTGTAGTTAAGCACCAGAGCATTGGAGGCATCAAAACCCAGGAGCGTGAGATTGGGACTGGGATCCACAATGATCTCATGACCCAGGGTAAGACCCCATTCCGCCAGAAGGTCCTCCAAGCCCGTCTTTTCCTGTGGATCTAACAGCAGGAAAATCTGACCTTTGTCTTGAAGATACCGTCGGATTACATCCTTCTCTGCCCCCAGGAATAGCCGTTGGGGACCCGCAAGCACCAGGATGGTTGCATCTTGGGGGATCTTTCCTTCCTTTAAGATGGAGAGGGTCTTGACCTCCAATCCCTCCCTTTCCAGGGTTTCCTTGGCCTGGGAATAGCCGGTTTGTCCCGAATCATCTAAGGCATGTTCCCCATGACCTTCAAGAAAATAGACCACTTTTCTTTGCTCTCGGCTAACCCGAATCAGAGCGTTTGTCAACTCTTCTTCCGAAACAACATCCGTAGCAGCCTTAATCCTGGTCTCCTGCTTTCCGCTTTCCAGAATCACAGTATTATACTGATTGATTCCATACTGCTTGGCAATGGCTGGCTTGCGATCTGGATCGATGAACTCATAATTCAATTTATTAGAGTGATATCGATAGCTTTCGACCAGATCCTTAAGCTCTTGCCTAGGACGACCGCCTTCCTGAAAGAATCCAGTGACCTTGATCTCATGGTTTAGGTTTCCCAACACCTTGAGGGTCTGGGGCGCCAGTGAGAACTTTCCGGTTTCAGAGAGGTCAAACCGTTTGTTGTGGCGTGACAGGATGAAATTCAAGATGCCCAGCATGGTCAGGAATAGCAAAATCATGAGTAGGCTGTTCGCTCCAAGTCGTGTAGAGCGCTTCAAGGAGAAGGCCTTGATGAGCTCAAAGTGTCCGAAGAAGAAAAAGACCAACAGGGCCAGGGCTACAACTTCAATACCCGTGATGACCAGGGTAAACTCAGGCACGATACCGAGCAAGATGACCCCGGAAAAGACCAGTACTCCCCCCATAATACCTGCTACCCTGTTAAGCAAACCCTGTCTGTTTCCTTTCAGCATGATCATGTATGCTTTTTATTTCCATCGCTGAGATTCTACTACTCGATGGGTGAGAAAGAGCCCGAAGACGACAAGACTCAGATAATACACAAGCGTCCGGGTCTCCACCAATCCCCGCAGAAATCCATCAAAATGATCCAAAATCGAAATATAGGAGAGGACCTCCCCTAACCCTGTCCCCTCCACCGATGCAGCTGCCCATCCTAGAAGCCAGATCAGGAGCAACAAGCCGAAACTGATCAGGGCTGCAATGACCTGATTTTCAGTAATCGAAGAGGCAAACAGACCAATGGACAAGAAGACAGCTCCCAACAGCACTAGTCCCAAATAACCTGAGAACACAGTGCCCCAATTTACCTGGCCATAGATGGAAAGAAGCAGGGGCATATAGAATGTCAGCCCCAGCATCGTGAGATAAACCATAAAGGCCCCCAGGTATTTCCCCACAACAATCTCAGAGATGGTCAGGGGAGAGGTGAGAAGAAGTTCAGTGGTTTTGGTCTTCTTTTCCTCGCTAAAAAGGCGCATGGTCAAGATCGGTACAATCAATAGCAAGATCACACTCATATTATGAAAAGTAGGGCGAAAGACCAACTCGTTGAGATTGATCTGAGGAGCCTCCCCCTGGAAACGGAGCATCTGGATGCTTTGCCGGCTGGCAAAAGACACGATGCTGGAGAAAATGTATCCATTAATGATCAAAAAGACGCCGATCAAAACATAGGCAATAGGCGAATTAAAATAAGATCTTATTTCTTTGAAGGCAATCGTCCAAAGGTTCCTCATTCTTGAATCTCCTCCGCCGTCAATTTCAAAAACACATCCTCCAACGTCATGGCGATAGGACGCATCTCCAGAAGCCCCCATTGATTGGCCACCACACATCGGGCCAGATCTTCTCGGACATCATGGCCTAACTGGCTTTCCACTACATACGGGTAACCATCTTGTATAATGCCTTGATCCTGGAACACATTGAGTACTCCTGGAATGGCCTTAAGCTTCTCGAGGCAATCAGGGGAGGGGGATTTGATCTTTAAACCGATCTTTTCAGATTTGCGCAACTTGGCCGAGAGACCCTCGTGGGTATCCACGGCCACAACGTGACCGTCATTGATAATCACCACGCGCTGGCAGACAGCCGTTACTTCAGGAAGGATGTGGGTACTGAGAATCACAGTGTGGTTTCCCTGAAGTCCTTTGATGAGCTGCCGTACTTCAATGATCTGTTTGGGATCCAATCCGACAGTGGGCTCATCTAAAATCAATACCTCCGGTTGATGAATCAACGCCTGGGCTAACCCCACCCGTTGGCGAAAGCCCCGAGAGAGATTACCAATCAGTCTCCCAATGACCTCACCCAGGGAACACTGCTCACACACCTGTTGAATGGCACTGGAAATCTGCCGACGGTTCATCCCCTTGATCCGGGCCACAAACCGGAGGTACTCCATAACCGTCATATCACTGTAAAGGGGTGGATGCTCGGGAAGATAGCCGATGCGTTTTTTGACCTCTTGAGGAGCCTCCCAGACATCATAGCCAGCTACACGGGCTGTTCCGGAAGTGGCAGGCATAAAACCTGTGAGGATACGCATGGTGGTGGTTTTGCCAGCACCGTTTGGGCCTAAAAAACCAAGTACCTCTCCCTTCGCAACTTCAAAAGAGAGATCTTGAACAGCCGTTCTGTTTCCGTACTGCTTTGTGAGGTGTTCGACCTGGATCATGGTTGCTCTCAGTCAATCTCTAGTCAAGTTAACGCAGGGAAAAGCAATATTTTATATAAAAACTGGTTAGACAATGTCAAGAGGGTAATCATTTCTGTCAGCAATACGTCACACCCCGATAAAGCTCCTTAAGGGCTTGGAGGTGCTGGTCTTCATCATTAAGGAAAGTCTCAAACAAGGCCTTGACCCGACCGTCCTGGATAGAATGGGTCTGTTCCCGGTACCAAAGGGACAGGGCCTGTTCCTCTTGATACAGCCTCGGAATCAGTTCCCGCGAAACATTGACCGGAGATTCTGCGTCGATCCTGACTCTACTGGGATCTCCCCCATAATCTGAAATGGCAGCCTGCAAAAGCTCGGTGTGTTGATTCTTTTCCTTTACCAGCCGTTCCAGGGTCTTCCTGACCTTCTGATTTTTGGTCATCAGGAGCTGCTTGCGATAAAGATGAGACAGGCCTAAAAGCTTTGCTAGGGCCCCTTCAAGAACCTTGGCCGATTTTTCCTCACGGCGATGGAGAATCATCTCGATCATCTCTACTCCAGTTCCCTTCCACTCAGGTCGACACGCAATGATCCTAATGTTAAGGACTTCAAGTGTATAAGGTTATGGACAGGTGTGTAAATAAAGATCTCCTGAGATTGACTGTCAAAGGCTTCCACAATCCCCAGGCCCAGGGTACGATGATCGGAATCATTCAATCCCACCAGGAGATAGCGAGGAAGTCTTTCCGATCTCTGATTAAGAAAAGTCAGTCCCTGAGTGGAAATCAGTTTCACTGAGGCCATTTTAAAATAGTCTCGAAATTTTTTAACGCGGTAAGATTGTCGTTCCTCCTGGTTTCTTGTCCTGGCCATGGGTGAAATGGGCAGTCTGTAGATCTGTATGGATTTACGCTCCCTGAAAGGGGAAATCAAGGACTCCAGCTCTCCATGTTGCTGTAAAACCAGAAGATACCGAGGCCGAAGGAGCTCAATCTTGTAAAATTTAAACAGCGATGCCTCATCACCACGCACCATTCCAGTCGTGTCCACCAGGATGGATTGAGCCCCCGTGGACATGGCCCACTCCACTAACTTTTTGACACCCACCAGGGCCTGGATCAAATGGCCTGCAGGGGACGTAGATCCCACAAAGAACATCTCCTGGGGAACCATCGTTTCGATTGGATGTAATAGAGACTTAAACACCACTCCACAAATGGTGGTGGGTGGGCCAATGGTGGACTGTCCAATATCCGCGTCTACTACCGCTATGGGCTGGTCCCGATGACTCAGCCTTTCCGCAAGGTATTTAAGTAGGGTGGTCTTACCAGAATTTGTATCGCCCAAGATCAAGGTCATCCCGCCTTCGGTCTGGACTACATCGGCGGCCTGCCTCCAGGCTTCAGGCAGATTTAAATCCCTTTCCATCACATTAATAAAGGCTGCCCATACGTTTCATCAAAAACTGGGCCTTGGCAAGGGCCAGAATCAACCTTTTGTGCCAATCAAAATCTGCGTATTTTTTGATCAGTCCCACAATCCGTTCGTGCTGCCCCAATTCGATTAAGGCATCTATCTGGTGATCGTTACATTTTGAAAGAAGTTTTCGGGCGGAAAGGCCTACCGTGAGTTCTAGACCGATCTTACCCTTCCACTGAGATTCATACATCTTAAACCGTTCTTCCTCAAAATTCCCATAGCCAAAGGCAGTCTGGGTAATCTCTGCCGCTATACCGGAACAGAGTAACCCGTAATAGATCCCACCGCCAGTTGTGGGCTTCACCTGTCCTGCCGCATCCCCAATAGCTAACAATCTTCGTGTGTAGCTTTTTTTGATTGGACCCAGGGGAATCACCCGCCGAGTGACCTGAGGAGCGGCTTCATGAAGCCGCTCACGTATTCTGGGCAAGGCCAGCAATCGCTTGAGATACTGCGCAGCATTGGCCCTTGTGGTGACTCCAATCCGGACACGATCAGAACCAATTGGCACCGCCCATGCAAATGAGGCAGGGGAAACATGTTGCCCCAAAAAGAGTTCCACCTCCTCAAATCCTTCGCCTTCCACTTCTACCTGGGCACTATCAAGAAATCCTGAAGGACGGCCTAAACCTAGCCGATCATGGAGGGCATAATTGACCCCCGTGGCCAACAGACAAACCTGGGCCTTCAAGGCATAGCTCTTCCCCTTCTCTGTGGCCTTAATCAACACATAATCCTGATGAACCTCGATCCCCGAACATTTTGTGGAACAAAATAGTTCTGCACCTGCCTTTAAGGCCACCTCGGCAAGATAAAGATCAAATTGGGATCGATTCAAGACATAGGCCTGCGTGTCCTGCCGTGAAACATGTAAGCGTTTTCCGGATGGTGAAAAGAAACTAGCCGAATGCAGCCTCTGCTGGATAAACTCGACGGGAAAATTGAGGCGGTCAAAACCTCGTCGGCCCACAATCCCTGTGCAGAACCAGGGCTTCCCCACCAGAGGGTGTTCCTCAAGAATCGCCACCTTTAAACCACTTTTGGCAAGGAGATAGGCCGCATGGTTACCTGTCAACCCGCCTCCGACGACCACCACGTCATAATACATAGTCTAAACACTCCAAGGCAAAACTTTGACTAAGGTAACCGATACGGCGAGAAAAAGCAAGATATGCAGATCAAAGTCTTATTGACCCATGGCGAAATAGAGGCTGGGGATGGTGTCCCTTTCATCAAACCACAGGAGAAAAGCCCTCCCCGCAGAGTCCAGGGCCAGGCTGGGAGAGTATTGAGCTGCACCCCCTGTGTCGCGGTTCACACGAACATGCGTTCCAAAACTGGTTCCGCCATCGATACTCTTAACAAAATAGATGTCCGGGTCGGTATCCCCATTCCGATAATCTTCCCAAGCAAGATAAAGATTTCCACCAACGTCTATAGATAGCGAAGGTGAATACTGATTACCCAATGTATTAGAAACATTGATATTTGACATAAAACTTACACCACTATTTTCGCTCTTTGCAATATAGATATCAGCTCCTTGATCTAGTATATTATTCGGGTTGCGAAAATCCACCCAGGCCACATAAACATTACTTCGATCTACTGCAAGACTTGGGAAAAGTGGAAGAATACGCTGTTCATCACTCACCTTCACATCAGTTTGAAAGCTGATTATCCCACCAGTATTCTCACTACCCCTATCAAAGTAGATATGGGAGCTATCAAAATCCACCCAGGCCACATAAACGTTCCCTGGAAGATCAACGGCAATACTGGGGTTTCCTAGATCATTTGTTCCACCTAAGTCGTTTAGTCGTTGATTTGGTGAGAAAGTTATGGCTCCACTGGCTCCAGCTGTTCCTTTTGCAAAATAAATATCAGCTGCTATAGCATTCTCTCTTGAATCTTCCCAAGCGACATAAACGTTCCCATTCGCACCCACAGCGATCGACGGTGAAAAATGGTCTCCAATATCGTTTATGTCATCATTCACCGGAATATTTGCTGAAAAACTGATGTTACCATTAGATATTATTCCTTTTGCAAAGAAAATATCAAAATCGCTGCCAGAATCAACTCCCCTGCTGTCATACCAAACAATATAGACATCTCCCTGAGGGCCTACTGCGATCTTTGGGGATAATTGTTGTCCGGTTGTAGCCGTGTCTACCCTCTGTGCACTGCCAAAACTTTGTCCACGATTAGAACTCATCGCAAAGTAAATATGATGATTGCCGGCCTGGTCAGCATCAGCCCATACCACATAAACATTCTTATCAAAAACGGCAATGCTACGATCTGTGATACTCTTTGTTCTGTCGACTCCACTTGCCAATAAAGATGCTCTTACATTTGTCCCAAACGTAAGATTGGGTCCCGTTAAAAGATTAATTGAGGCAAACCCATTTTTGTCAGGGTCCTTCCTACTAAAGGCTTTGACCAGCACCATATTTGAGGAATCCGGCAAGACAGTAGGAGGTCTATACCATCCGGTTGCATTGACCGCTCCTCTTAGCCCGTCATTATTAGCAATCTGCCAGAAAATCTCTTCACCGTCTATCGTGTTACCCATAGCGTCCTTCGGCTCTGCTGAGAACTGTTTGCCAGAATCGCTAACTGCAAGGGTTGTGGAATTTGGCCTCACCTCGATGTTTGCCAACCCTGGCGGTGAACTGATTCCTCCACCCCCTGCGCTGCTCCCACAGCCTGTGAAGAACCCCACAGCCAATATTGCTATGACTGTGTTTAAACATTGTGTTCTTAAATACTGAAACATTTTCGCCTCTTATAACAGTTAAACAATCTTTCACACACTTTCTTAAACGTCGAAATTCAATTAGGATTCAACGAGAACGCACTCAGCACCGAACGGTTGTGCGCAGTCGTCGTACCCACACTTACAGTGCTTGAACCGGCTGTTGTCGCACTGCTATGACCGGAAGCGGTACGGTTGCTGGTTACAAACACATCCCACATCTCCGTAAATGTCCATACTCCAGATGTCCCGGTACTAATCTGACCATTAGCCGATCCCTGGTTCATATTAATTGCATAAATAACACGACCATTCACAACATTATTGACAGCTGTACTGGTCGTTGTCGTTCCGGAAGCGGCAGTACCCGTCGCTACACTATTGATTGTATTATTGGGGCCTACACCAGTAACCTGATTGACATTTCCATACGTGGCTGCATTAATCGCTGAATCAGTACCTGGAGCCGTACTCCATGTTACAGCGATGTTAGCCAGTGTTGTCGATGCAGAGCTGCCGATGACTCTGTAGCCCGTCCATATAAATGCATCACCGTTTTGTACGGCAGAGATTTGCGTGGCCGCTAGGCCGCCCACAGTCACACTCGAAATAGCCGCCGCCGTACCTTCTGCCGAGATGACCACCACCACCGCTCTATTATTACCCGCTGGAGCGGTGTAGGTATGAGAGGTGATCGCACCAGCGCCTTCCGTATGAGCGCTCCAGTTCGCACCGCCATTATCAAGCAACTGAACCGGCGTATCGTTGGCCGTAATGGTGTACGTATGCACCGTATTGGCACCTAACGTCGCATTCACAGGAGCAGACAACGTCACTTGAATGGTTTCGTCGCCTTCGCTCGCCGTATCATTGACGATGATAATAGCGATATTCTGCGTGGTCACACTCGGATTGAAGGTCAGTGTTCCGCTGGCTAATGTATAGTCCACCCCTCCACCCGTGGCCGTACCCCCAGTCACCGCATAGTTCACCGTCACCGTCTGGGGACTGGATGCCGACAAGGCCACTGCCAAGTTCGCTGGCGTGACCGATTCCAAACCACTCGAGCTCGTTACACTAAATGCCACCGTCGGCCCATCATTGTCCGTGATCGTATACGTATGCACCGTATTGGCACCTAACGTCGCATTCACTGGACCTGACAGCGTCACTGCTATCGTCTCATTCGCCTCATCCAGCGTATCATTCACAACCGTAATGGCGACATTCTGTGTCGTTGCACCAGGCGCAAAGGTCAATGTCCCAGCAGCCAGAGTATAGTCTGTGCCTCCACCGGTCGCCGTTCCCCCGCTAACTGCATAATTCACCGTCACGGTCTGCCCACTCGCAGTTGACAAGGCAACCGCCAAATTCGCTGGGGTCACAGACTCTAGTCCACTCGAACTCGTTGCACTAAACGCCACGGTCGGGGCTGTATCATTGTCCGTGATCGTATATGTATGCACCGTGTTGGCTCCCAAGCTCGCATTCACAGGAGCAGACAATGTCACCTGAACCGTCTCGTTCGCCTCATCAAGCGTATCATTCACAACCGTAATAGCGATGTTCTGGGTGGTCACACCCGGATTGAAGGTCAGTGTCCCAGCAGCTAATGTGTAGTCCACCCCTCCACCTATCGCTGTACCTCCTGTCACTGCATAGTTCACCGTCACGGTCTGGGGACTGGAGGCCGACAAGGCTACCGCTAGATTTGCCGGTGTGACCGACTCCAATCCGCTCGAACTCGTTACACTAAACGCCACCGTCGGTCCATCATTGTCCGTGATCGTGTACGTATGCACCGTATTGGCACCCAACGTCGCATTCACAGGCCCAGACAAGGTCACCTGAATCGTCTCATTCGCCTCACTCAACGTATCATTGACGATGGCTACCGCAACATTCTGCGTCACCACCCCAGGTGCAAACGTCAGTGTCCCACTTGCTAATGTGTAGTCCACACCACCCCCGGTGGCTGTACCTCCACTCACTGCATAGTTCACACTCACCGTCTGCCCACTGGCCACTGACAAGGCCACCGCTAGGTTCGCCGGTGTGACCGACTCCAATCCACTCGAACTCGTCACACTAAACGCTACGGACGGTGCTGCATCATTGTCCGTGATGGTATACGTGTGCACCGTATTGGCACCCAACGTCGTATTCACTGGTGCGGACAACGTTACTTGAACCGTCTCATTTGCTTCATCAAGCGTATCATTTACGATAGTAATGGCGATATTCTGTGTGGTCACACCCGGATTGAAGGTCAGTGTCCCAGCAGCTAACGTGTAGTCTACTCCACCACCTGTCGCTGTACCGCCACTCACCGCATAGTTCACGGTCACGGTCTGGGGACTGGATGCTGACAGGGTTACCGCCAAATTCGCCGGACTCACAGACTCTAAACCACTAGAGGTGGTCACACTAAACGCCACTGTTGGTCCATCATTGTCGGTAATCGTGTACGTATGCACCGTATTGGTTCCCAACGTCGCATTCACTGGAGCAGACAATGTCACCTGAACCGTTTCATCCGCTTCATCAAGGGTATCGTTTACGATAGTAATGGCGATATTCTGGGCGGTCACACCAGGTGCAAAGGTCAGAGTCCCGCTTGCTAGCGTGTAGTCCACCCCGCCACCTGTCGCTGTACCCCCACTCACCGCATAGTTCACAGTTACCGTCTGTCCACTGGACGCTGATAGAGCTACCGCTAGGTTTGCCGGTGTGGCCGACTCCAAACCACTCGAACTTGTTACACTAAACGCCACCGCCGGTCCATCATTGTCTGTGATCGTGTACGTGTGCACCGTATTAGCACCCAAGGTCGCATTCACCGGAGCTGACAACGTTACTTGAACCGTCTCATTGCCCTCATTCAATGTATCATCGACGATGGCGATCGCAATATTTTGGGTTGTTGTCCCTGACACAAATGTCAGTGTCCCAGCAGCTAATGTATAGTCCACTCCGCCACCCGTAGCCGTACCTCCTGTGACTGCATAGTTTACGGTCACCGTCTGTCCACTGGATGCTGACAGGGCTACCGCTAAGTTTGCTGGGGTCACAGACTCTAAACCACTCGAGCTCGTCACACTAAATGCCACTGTCGGTGCTCCATCATTATCCGTAATCGTATACGTATGGACCGTATTGGCACCCAACGTCGCATTCACTGGGCCAGACAGTGTCACCTGAATCGTCTCATCTGCTTCATCAATCGTGTCATTGACCACCGTAATGGCAACATTCTGTGTCGTCACTCCAGGTGCGAACGTCAGTGTCCCGGCAGCCAGAGTATAATCCGTACCTCCACCGGTCGCCGTTCCCCCAGTGACTGCATAATTTACGGTCACCGTCTGCCCACTCGCCGTTGATAGGACTACCGCTAAGTTTGCCGGGGTGACCGACTCTAATCCACTTGAACTCGTTACACTAAATGCCACTGTCGGTGCTCCATCATTATCCGTAATCGTATACGTATGGACCGTATTGGCACCCAACGTCGCATTCACTGGTGCGGACAACGTTACTTGAACCGTCTCATCCGTTTCATCAAGCGTATCATTTACGATAGTAATAGCGATATTCTGGGTGGTTACACCAGGTGCAAAGGTCAGCGTCCCGCTTGCTAACGTGTAGTCCACCCCTCCACCTGTCGCTGTACCTCCACTCACTGCATAGTTGACGGTTATAGTCTGTCCACTCGAAGCTGACAGAACCACCGCCAGATTCGCTGGGCTTACAGACTCTAAACCACTGGAAGTGGTGGTACTAAATGCCACTGTCGGTGCTCCATCATTGTCCGTGATCGTGTACGTATGCACCGTATTGGCGCCCAATGTCGCATTCACAGGACCTGATAATGTCACCTGGACCGTCTCATCTGCTTCATCAACCGTGTCATTCACAATCGTAACAGCGATGTTCTGGGTGGTCACACCCGGATTGAAGGTCAGTGTCCCA
>Ga0187893_10001430_pt1 | contig 57445 bp, 43 predicted proteins | sample MA1701074metaG_FD_139574 | JGI IMG/M metagenome (GOLD analysis project Ga0187893, IMG submission 139574) | White microbial mat communities from a basaltic lava cave in the Kipuka Kanohina Cave System on the Island of Hawaii, USA - MA170107-4 metaG ...
ACATGCACGTTCGCTTTCGCTGCGATCCTTCGGATAGCAAGTGTCGCTCCGACCCGCGAGGCAGCAAGCGTGCCCGAGCTCGAGGTCGCCTTCTTGGCTGACCATGCGCTCGTTGCACTGATTGTGATGTAACTCACATCCTCGAAGCAAGTGCTTCTAAACATGGAATTGGACGAAGTCCCGAGGGGGGCTCGGACATGAAGCTCCATTCGGGCCTGAGGATCGCCCGACCCATGAACTGGACGACGTCCCGATGTGTAACCCATGCGCCATGCGGCAACCGCACGAGAACATGGCTTACGAACCCTCGGTTCGTCCTTCTCGCAACGTTGGCCTGTTTATTTCCGGGGCCTATCGTGGGATGCAACAATGGCCGAAATGATGGCGCTTCGGGCAGCCACGGCGGTCTAACGAGTGGGGGAGCGTCCGTGGGTGCGGAGGATACGTCGGCTTCGGCCACGGCTTCGGACGGTGACATCTCTGGAAACGTACCGAGCGAGACCGGTGGGAATCCGACTGATCCGAGCGGCCCAGGTGATCCGAGTGGCCCGAGCGATCCGAGTGGCCCGAGCGACGCGGACAGCGCTCACCCCAGCACGGGTTCGAGCACCGATGACGCAACGGTCTTCGACGTCCCCGCCGGTGTTTCGGCGGGTGACGACGGGGTTACACCATCTGGCGGGTGCCGTATCGACTTCTTGTTCATGATCGACAGCTCATGTTCGATCGAGAACGATCAGGACAGCATCGACGCGAGTCTGCCGGGATTCATCTCTACCATCGAGACAAGATTCGGAGACCACGATCACCACATCCTGATCGTCGATACCGACGAGGTCAACTACGACCAATGGTCCGCATGCCGCGCTTCATGCCTATTGGGATTGACGATGGCCTGCGGCGCAACGCCGTGCAGCGCGCTACCGCCCGACGACTTTTGCAATAGCAAGCTCGGCGTGGGGCTCGACAACGACCATGGGTTTTCCTGCAATTTCCTCGGCGGAAACCGCTACATGATCGACGGTCAGCCGGACCTGGCTCAGACGTTCCAATGTGCTGCCGCTCAGCGTGAGAGCACAGGATTGACCGACGAGAAGGCCGCCGGAGCCGTGTTGGCTGCCGTAAGCCCGGAAATGAACGCACCAGGCGGTTGCAACGCTGGGTTTTTGCGCCGTGATGCGATCTTGGTCGTTACGATGATCACCGACGAGGAAGATGATCCAAATGATCACGTCCTCAGAGAAACCATCGACGAGGACCTGAATTCTCCCGGCGATCCGGCAACCTGGACGCAGGCGCTCGTGGACATCAAGAACGGTGACGAAACCGCCGTGGTGATGCTCGGTGTCTTGGGGAACCCCGACGTCGTGGGTGGAGTGGGAACCTCACGATGCCTACCCCTGAACACCAAGGTCGACGGAGAAACCGACACCGAGGAGAGTGCAGAAGAAGCTCATCGTCTGCGCCAGTTCAGTGAGTCTTTCACGCACGGCACGTGGGTCGGCATTTGCGAAAACAACTACGCACCGTTTTTCGACCAAGCCGTCAGCGTGATCGATACCGCCTGCAAAGAATTCGTACCCCCTCCGCCGGAATGATTCCGTCGGTATGCTCGAATCAGAGCTCGCCGATCTGACCGAGAAACACGCCAACCGCTGCCTCATTGGGGTCTTCCTGCCGGGCACGACGGGCCCACAAGATCGCGCGCTGGCGATCCCCTGTACGCAACGCGATTTTGCCTTGGCGCAAGAATGCTTGTGCCTTCGTGATGGGACAAGCCGAGCTCAACATGGTGATGCTCCGCAGCGTTTTCGCGGCGAGGTCCCAATCTTCGAGCTGTTCCGCCAGGTCTGCAAGCTCCGCAGCAACCAAGCCGTTGTTCTTGTCCGTGGTGAACGCCTGTTGCAGCGCGGCGAGTCGGCCTGGTCCGTCGCCACGAGCTCTGGCTACGTCAGCTTTGCGGTGCTGTAACACTGCAAGAGCGGGGCTTCGCTTGTTTTTCGACTTGATGACGTCGTCGAGCAAACTGTCAGCCTCGTCGATGCGGTGCTCACGCAAATGAAGATCGACGAGAGTTACAGTGGCATCCAGATCGCCGGGCTCGGCTTCCAGCAGCTCGTGCAACACCGGCATAACGCCACTCGCGTCATCGTCAGCCAGTAACAGGCCGACCGCGCTACGAAGCAGCGCAACCCGGTCTCCCCGTTCACTCGCTGCATGGGCGTCCTCCACCAATAGTGTGCCAAGCTCACGTCGTGCACCGACGATCTCGTAGATCTTGCGAAGCTCCGCTCGAATCGCTGCACTGCCTGGCTGCTTGCGCCGAGCATGTTCGAGGCCGGCTCGCGCTTCAGCGGGTTGTCCTACTCGGGAGCAAGCTTCGGACAGGCGCACTGCGGCATCGATTTGTGCTGCATCGTTTTCGAGCGCGACGAGGCGAGCGCACGTACTCGCCACGTCCATCCAGCGTTGCAAGCTGGTATCCAGATCACGCAAGCGGTACAGCGCTGCCACGTCCTTGCGCGACTTGTCGGCCCAGTTTGCCAGCAACTCGCGGGCTTCGGTAGTTGCGTCGTCAGCCATCAACACGTCCACCATACGCAGCGTCACCACCCGTTCAGTCGCTGAATCATGTCGCTGAGCGGCGGATACACGCTGACGGTTGAGCGCCGCTGAAAGATCTCGAGCAACGCCATCCGGGTCGAGCTGGTAGGCTACTTCGAGGTCCACCAAGGCGGCCTCGTGATCCCCGACGCTCCCTCGCATGTCGGCTCGCGTGCGCAACAACGCCGGCAACATGGGGTCGTCCTTCGGCGTACGTTCCAGCGCGGACGTGAGGCTATCGAGCGCGGCCGCAGGCTCGCCGGCAGCAACATGAGTCGATGCCAATTCGAGCTGAAGCGGAATGTCGTCTGGTGCAAGCGTACAGGCCTGTTTGAGCAACTCGATGGCCTTGCTCGGCGCGAACAGTAGGTCGCGATGCACCGTTGCAGATTCACGAAGGATCGGTACGAGTTGATGCTTGGGGGCATTGGCCCGCGCAGCATCGAGCATGCGGACCAGCCCGGCGTAGTCGCTACGTTCTCGGTAGATCCGTTCCAAATGTTCGCGAATGACCTCGCTGCTGGGCGCACGCTCGTATCCGAGCTCGAGGGCTCTCAGACAACCATCGGGCCGATCCATGGCCTCGTATCGGTGCATCAAGTCGATGGCAATCGCCGCGGCCTCAGGCTCGGGAGCTACCATGAGCAGGCGTCCGAGCAACTCGAGGTGTTTGTGGGGATCACCGGCCGAACGGCTGTGTTGCAGCGCGAGTCGGAGCAGCTCAACATCGTCCGGAATGGACTCCAAGGCCGCCAGCACCACCGAGAGCCGTTCCTGCTCGGAGGCATCCGCAAGATCACGATAAAGCCGCAGAGAAAACGCCTTCACAGCGGGTCGGTCGTTACGCTCCCGTGCCGACGATAGCCGAGTGTGCAGTGTCGCTATCAACTCGTCACGCTGGCCGGTACGTTCGAGATGCTCGATGAGCATGAGCTGAGCGCGAGTATCGTCTGGATCTTCGAGCAGCACATCCTTCAAGATGGCCAGAGCCTGCTCCTCGCGCCCGGGCTCGCTCAGCAATGCGTGTACGAGCATGATGCGCAGTGCGTTCCGATCGGCGGTATCGCGTAGACCGTCGAGGACTTCCCCGAGCAGCCGTTCGAGACGGTCGATTCGCCCCAGACGAACACAAATGCCTGCCAGCGGCTCCCACGCTTCGCGTGCCGCCGGATTACGCTCGAGAAGCTGTTCGTACAGCTCGGCCGCAAGCGCCAGGTCACTTCCTTCGGCGAGTTTGGCCACCCTGCTTCCGAGCGCGAACACTCGCGTGATGTCGGCGCTATCGCTGACTTCGCCCAACCACTTGACGGCACCTGCCAAGTCCCCGAGCGCCATGCGGTGCTCGGCAAGCATGAGCACGGCCCAGTCGACCTTTCCAGCAGCGTCCAGAAGATCACGGCCGATGTCTACTGCACGCCGCATCATCGCCTCCGCACGCTCCCACTGGTCCATTTCGAGTGCGAGATCGGCCGCCTCCTTGGCGTTTTCCGTGGTGGCCGACAGATGATTGGCTCGCGCCTCGAGATATTCGAGCAGCATGGTTCTATCATCTAGCTTGCGTGCAACCTGTTCGAACACGTCGAGCAACTCGAGCGACCTCGGATGCAACTTCATGCAGCGCCCGAGGATCCCCGCTGCTCGTACGAGTTTCGGTTGCTGTTCGAGCGCCTTGACGAGCGAATCCAGGCCATTCGGCAGGGTTTCGTCATTCGCGAGCTGAACCTCTGCAAGTCGATAAAGCGTGTCCGCCCTGGTCTCACCGGCTTCTTCACCCAGGGTTGCGAGACGTTCCAGCATGCGCATCTGCGTGCTGCTATCGCCACGAGCGGCAGCCACTCTCGCGGCAGCACGCCAGACGTCCACCTGACGTACGCCGGTCGCGTCGGCTTTGGCGTACAGCTCCGCTGCCTTGTCCAAGTCGTCACGCTGCTGCTCCATCACCTCACCGAGACTGAGCAACAACTCGCAATACACCAAGGCATCACTTTCCCGCCTGGATTGCGTGAGCTGATTTTCGACCTGCGAAATGTAACGTTCGAGCTGTCCTAGTCTTGCCGCCAGCTCGCGCGCTGCAGCATGCTGCACGGGTGACGCGGGCTCCAGATCGATCGCCTGCATACGGGCGTCGAGCGCTTCGTGAGCACGATCCAACCGCTCGAGTACCGTGGCCCAACGAGAAAGCAAGTCAGCACGCCCATGGGGGCTTTGCACGACCGCCAGTTGGGCTTCCAATACGCGGGATAACAAGTGATCCTCACCTTTGCTCGCCAACATCCGCTCCACGGCGTCTGCTTCGTGCGTATTTTGAACGACGATCTCCAACGCGGATTCGATTAGCTCATTCGCTTGCTCCGACTGTGCTTGATCGCTCGCGATGCGGCTGAGCTCGATGAGTACCACCGCTGGACCGATGCCGACCTCGGCCTGTTCGGCTTGTGTTCGTCGCAAGTGCAGAAGCAGGGTGCGATAGGCCCGCTCGGCGCGTACGATTTGCCCGGTCTCGCGCGCGAGCTCGGCAAGCGCTTGTAGAACCGCGACGTTGGCGACATCGATGTTCGCCGCGGTCTCGAGCTGTTCGAGCGCGTCATCCCGATGACCCCTTGCCTGTTCCACGCGAGCCAACTCGAGATGGATCTTCGCGCGATCGGCCGAACGGCGGCGTCCGAATTCCTCCACCAACGCGAGCAAGGCATCGCGGGCTTCGTCGAGACGTCCCGCGGCCCGCAGTCCCTCCGCCAACGCCAAACGCAACGAACGATCGTCGCGAGCCACCGCTAGTGCACGCTCTATCACGGGTACCGCCAGTTGTGCTGCACCCAGACGACTCTGGCACAACGATGCTGCTTCGCGCGCGTAAGCGAGTAGCACGTCGCCATCGGTAACGTGCTCGCTCGCGATCGTCAGTGCGTGCACGAGAGCATCCCAACGCTGAGTCTGGCGGTACGCTGCAAATAACAGTTTGCGTATTTCGCCATTGCGTGGAGCTTCTGCAAACGCTGCTTCGAGAGCGACGATGGCTTCGTCCTGTTGGTCGGCGCGCAACCGGGCACGTGCAAGCTCGAGCAGAATCGCCACGTGCTGCTTCGGCGTGGACAGCTCGAGCCTGCGCTCCAACCAGTGTGCGGCACGAGCCGGGTCGTCGCGTTCGAGATGCAGCCGAGCCAGCTTGTCGAGTACTTGCACACTCACGGAGAATTCGACGACGCGGCCCAGCACGGTAATGGCGCGAGCTCGCTCGCCAAGCTCAGTTTCGGCAATGTCCGCGGCTTTTGTCCACAACGCTGCTGCTCGTGCCTGCTCGTTGTTCGCGATCAGCGTGGTGGCCTGTTCATCGAGCAGCGCAAAGGCATCACCATGGCGCCCGCGTTCGTGCAAGATCTCGCACAGTGCGTCGATCGTCGGCTCATGACCAGGAACCTCGGCCAAGTTGGCACGCAACGATTCGACTCGACCACCCCGTGTCTCGATGGCACCTGCCAAGCGGGAAAGCTCCATGCGAAGCTCGAGCCTACGCGCGGGATCCTCGGTGAGCTCGAGCTCTCGCCCGCGCAATAGCACCAACTCGGCGACACGGCCGTCTTGCTCGCACAACGAAGCCGTTCGGCGTACCAGGTCGCGATCATTGGGAGCATCCGAGATCACGCTCAACAAGACGTCGACGGCTTTCGTGCGATCGTTCTGCAAAACCAGTAAGTCGGCCACACGTCTGCGAAGTTCCACGGATTTCGCGACAGGAACCGGCAAGCTCGCGCCATCGAGCAGGAGTTGGGTGGCGCGACGAATATCGTTGGCTGCGATATCGATGCGGACGAGCTCCTCCAGCGCCCACACCGCCACGGCTCCGACGCGTGCGTCTTTATCGAGATCGTCTCCACAATGCCAGGCAACCGAGGCTCGACGGTACAAGCGTTCCACGACGTCACGGCAATTCGCGGTGTGGTGCTCGAGAGCCAGTCTTGCCGCCTCCGCAAGCCCACTCAATGAACCATGCACGAGAGCATCGAGGCGCAGCAATGTATCGATGAGATTGACGTCTTGCAGCTTGCGCTCGATCGTGGCCAATGTTTCGAGGGTGGCTCGATGGGCAGGATCGTGGTCGCGTGCGCGTCGCAGGGCGTCACGAGCACTCGACAAATCATCGCAACCGTCGACAAACCATTTTGCCGCCACCAATTCGAGCTCGCGGGCGAGCTTCGGCCGAGCCTCCACGAGGGAAATCGCCTCGATCCAGGCATGTGACAACGCCTGCCAGGCGCGCTCCTGCTCGGCCGCCCGTTCGAGCGCGTCCAACCAGCTCGTGTCGAGTTGGTCGCGGTCACGAGCCAGCGCAACAATGCTGCGTGATGCAAGAGACCACGATTGTAACTCGATGGCCACTCGAATCGCGGCGATGCGGATGTCGAGACGCGTTGGATCCAGCTCGGCAGCGGCCGCGTACGCCTCGGCCGCCAGACCCAACTCTCCGAGTTGTTGTTCGGCAAGCTGACCTTCCCGAAAGTGCAATTCTGCGGCACGACCGAAATGGCCGACGTCCTGCGCGGCCTCACGAAGCGCGTGCGCCACCTCCACGAACGACCCGGTACGCGACCCCAAGCGCACGAGCTCCTGTTCGAGCAGCATGTTCCCGGCATCGAGAGGCAAGGCGCGTGCGAGCAAAACAAGCGCCGCCCGAGCGTCGCCAGCACGTTGTTCCTGTAAGCGAGCTGCTTCGCGGAGCAAGTGTGCACGCGCTGGTCCACCCTCCGTGACGGCGATTTGCGCTTCGAGGATACGCAACCTGCCCTGCCAATCGTCCGTGTTTCGGTAGGCACCAACCAGGGCATTGACCGCCAGCGTTGCACATTCGGGCACCTCTAGCAGATTCGAGATACCCGACCTTGCGTCGCCATTGGATGGATCGAGCGCGAGCGCGTGAGCGTACCACTCGGTGGCCCGCAGCGGCTGCGCGAGCTCGCAACGATAGACATCGGCAAGACGTGTGAGCAATCGTGCAACATGTGCCCGCTGCGTTGCCGCGGAACCTTCGTACAAGGCAGCCAGCTCGGCAAATCGTTTTGCTCTGCTCATCAAATCATCGAGACACGCGAGCATGTGCGCGTCCTCGCCGAACTCGCTTCGGACCGTCAACCATGTTTCGATGGCCGCGGCGATGTTTCCGAGCTCGTCGGCCTGGACGGCGGCGATACGCAACAAATCAGCGCGACGATATTGCTTGGCCAAAGCAATGTCCGCACGCCGACGCAAGGCTTCGATCAAGGCTTCGAAACGGTTGCCACGCGCAAGCAAGTCCACGAGCGCATCGAGAGCTTCATGATCGGCCTGGTCGTGGTCGAGGCGCATTTGCCAGGCCGAGATGGCACGATCGAGCTCACCCAAACCATCGGCCAAGCGGGCTGCCTGTCCGAGAATGGAGCGCCGCACCAACGCAGCGGGCTCGAGCTTCGCAAGTTGTTCCAAAACGACGAGGCGTTCCTCGGAGCGACCGCAGGTGGCAAGCAAGCCTTCGAGCTCGTGCGCTGCCAGCAATACGACCGATGGGCTCGTATCCGGAGCAATGAGTACGCGCTGATACGTGCGGATCGCCGCTTCGGCGTCTTCGAGTCGTTCACGCTGCGCACGTGCGGCTTCTAGCCACAAAGTAGCTTTGCGCGTGTCGTCGGTGCTCGCCTCTGCCGCTGCGAGCAACGTGGCCACGTACAGATCGTGGCGTCCAGACCGCTCCGCGAGCTCACGAATATGGCCGCGAGCGTCCGTATCGGAAGCATCCGCTCGCAGCAGCTCCGCATAGTGTTCGATTGCTCGAACGTCGTGGCCCAGCGCAGACAAGCGGGAGGCCAGCTCACGATGCAAGGCCCGACGTTCCACGACTTCCGCGGATGCGATTGCGCGCTCCAGGACGGCGACGAGCGCTTCGGGCTGAGCCACGACCTCGTACGCCGTACGCAACAACGCCAATGCATCTCGCCGTACCGAGGCCGGCGCAGACGACAGCTCGGCAATGCGCTCGAGCAGAGCGCATGCTTGCGAATATCCCGGATGATCGTCGAGCAGACCGCGGAGCTCTTCGAGGGCAAGCCCGGGCCGACCGAGCCGTTCGAGCATGCACGCGGCAATTTGCACGCGCACGTTACGAGCCTCGGCCGAACCAAGTTGGACGAGCCTGGTGCGCCAAAGTTCCACGAGATCGGTCCAACGCTCTTGTCGTTCGAGCAAGCGCTCGAGCGCAGCAGCAGTGGTGGGATTGTCTGGATCGATGGCGAGGAGCTGACGCAGATAGTCGGCCGCACGATCGGGTTCACGGGCAAAGTCCTTGGCGTAGTGAGCGGCGTCATCGAGAAGTTGGCGCTTACGCACCGGATCCCGCGTGCCCGCGAGCGCACGATCACATACATCGAGCAGCTCGGTCCAGGCTTCGGCTCCCGCGAGTATCACCGTGAGGCGCTCGAACGCCCAACCCGCTTCTGGATCGCGCTCGAGCACGCGGTTCAACGTCGACGTTACCGCGCCAGGCTGGTCACCGAACCACTCCTCGTGGAACCGCACGCCACGCTCGGCAACGCGTGTCCACACGTCACGTGCGAGCTTGCGATCGATGAGCTCGCGATACAGCGCGGCAACCTCGTCAGGACGCTGCAGCTCGTCCGCGAGCTCTTCGAGATGGTTCCACGCGTCGTCGCTGTCGGGTGAGGTGGAGGCAGCCTTCAGCGCGGCCGCGAACGATTGTACGAGACCGTCAGTCTCGTTGCTGACCTGCTGACGGACTTTGCGACCATGGCTGGGTGATGCATGCGTCGTTCGTTGTGCCATGCCGTTCCTTCCGCTCACAGCATCGTGTTCGGATCATTGACTATAACAGACGAATGTATGCCGATTGAACCGGAGTTTCAATTCGAGTCGACCGGCCATCAATGAAACGGGGCCGTGAGTAGGCGTGCTCCGGGACCGATCTGGTCCACGTGTCCGGTTCCCGGCACCCCGGCGTGGTGAAACGCTTCGTCGAGAATGTCGAGCAACGCCTTGGCGCGCTGCTCGTCTCCCGCCAGCGCGAACGTGGTCGGCCCCGCTCCACTGATGCTACATGCAACCGCCCCGGCTTCTTGGCAAGCCGCTTTGGCGGCCCAAAAACCGGGAATCAGCCCAGCTCGCGCAGGCTCCACCACGTCGTCGACGATGGCTTCACCGAGTAGACCAAGCTCGTTCTCGTGCAGTGCATGAACGAGAAGGCCCAAGCGAGCCGCATGTCGCACGGTAGCATCGAGCGTGACGTGTTTGGGCAGAACTGCTCTGGCTCGCGTCGTAGGTACGGGATGACCGGGCGTATACAAGGCCAGCCATAGTTTGGATGGCACTGGCAGAGACACGAGACGAAGCGGCTCGAGGCTGGGGATCAATACGATGCCACCCAAGATCGAGGGCGCAACGTTGTCGGGGTGGGCGGCGCCGCATGCCGAACGCTCGCCCTCGCGCGCGAGATCGACCAGCTGCGTGGCCTCGAGACCCAATCCGAGCGCGGCGTCCACTGCGACCACGGCCGCACTGGCACTCGCACCGCTCGATCCCAGCCCGCTTCCCAGCGGAAGGCCCTTGTAAAGCTCGAGCTCGACCCCTGCATCAGGCGCGTACTTGCGCACCAAAGCGAGCGCAGCCACCCCAGCTACGTTTTCGTCAGCGCTCCGTGGTAGTTTTCCATCGTCACCTTCGACGTGGACCAGTGTTACGCCCGAAGCGACACTACGTCTGGCCCGTACACGATCTCCCGGTCCGCTGAGCGCCAGCCCCAAACAGTCGAATCCGGGACCCAGGTTTGCCACCGTCGCTGGCGCGAACGCCTCGACCCATGGTCTTGAGATGGCCATCGAATGTGCACCTAACGACGAAGGGCGTCGTCGATCCAACCTGTGACGGTGCCGCCAAACAACAACTCGTTCATGTAACGTCCATTGACGAACACGGCTGGCGTACCTTGGATGTCGAGCTTTTCCCCGTCCGCGCGATCGGTCTCGACGGCAGCCTTGGTGCGCTCGGCCGCGAATGCCTCCTTGAATTTTGCCATGTCCAGCCCGGCTTGCTCGGCGTAACGCAGCAGATCTTGGTCCGAAAGCTCCGTTTGATGAGCGAACACGATGTCGTGCATGGCCCAAAATTTCCCTTGCTCGTGGCCGGCCTCGGTAGCAATGGCGGCCACCTTGGCACGCGGGTGCATTGCCAGTGGGAAGTGCTTGAACACCAGCTTGGCACGGCCGCGAAATTGATCGACTGCCTGGCGAATCAGCGGCGCTTCTGATTTGCAATGTGGACATTCGAAGTCTGCAAACACGACGACGGTCACCGGCGCTCGCTCGTTGCCGTGAGTTGGACGTCCGTGAGTGGCGATCGTACGGGGCTGCAGTGAATCGACCACGAACTCCAGCTCTTCCTTGACGTCGCTCGGGGAAGCACCTGTTGCCAGGCGATCCGCAGCAAACTGACAAACAATCAACGAATCACGGCAGGTCGAATCGTCGCGCAATGATTTGGCCAGGCTGTGAGATTTGCCACAGGCGCTCGGCTCGCCGTTGATGAGCTGAAAGAAGCTCATGCGTTGGGCATCGGTCAGTTTGGAAACATCGACGCCCTTGGCTTCCATGATCATGTCGTGCGGGTTGATCGACGCCGGTGCAGCGCCGGACCCAGTCGCTGGCTCATCGGCACGTGCCTCATTGGACGCAGGAGCGTTCGCCTGCGGGGGTGTACAGGCGGGAGTACAGGCCGCGAGCACCAGCCCCGACAACGGCACGGCGAGTGACGAAACGCGAATCATGGTCATTGTCTCGGGAGGGGGTCGGAACGCGACGACGATTGAAGCACCGGGCAACGCTAGCGCAGGGCCTAGATACCCGCAAGGCACGGCCATGCAGGCGAATGAGCTCCAATGACGTTGACAGCTCGCGAAGCTCGCGCGATACACCCGGGACTCGGAGGCCTCTTTGAAAATCCTGGTCACGGTCAAACGCATCCCCGACCCCGAGGAAAACCTCGAGTTCGCCGGCGGCACGATCGATGTGTCGTCGGCGAAGTGGGTTCCCAACACGTTCGACGAATACGCCATGGAAACCGCGCTCCGCTTGGCCGAGCATATCGGCGGCAGTGAGCGCTTGGCCGAGGTCGTCGTGCTGAGCATTTGCCCGCAAGATCAGCGGCAACACGTGACGCAGTTTTTGGCCATGGGGGCCGATCGTGCCATCGTGGTCGATGCGACCGATCACGAGCTCGATACCGTGACCGTGTCCAAAACGCTCGCTGCCGTGTTCCAGCGCGAAAACTGCGACCTCTTGCTGGTCGGCAAGCTCTCGCAGGACAACGAGGGTAATCAAGTCGGTCAACGTGTCGCCGCATTGTTGGGTCTCCCCCAGGCGACTTTCGCTGCGACCGTAGCATGGGATCGAACCGCCAAGACGGTCACCGTCGGCCGTGAGGTGGACGATGGCGTCGAGACCAAACAGATTCCGTTGCCCGCGGTGGTCACCGTCGATCTTCGCGTCGTGCTTCCTCACAGCGTGAACAATGGCGCGACGCCGAACGATCACGCGTACCAAAGCGGCCCACGGCTAGCGTCGCTGCGCGGTATCACCCTGGCCAAGAAGAAACCCGTGCTGGTGCTTTCGCCACAAGAGCTCGGTATTTCCGTGACGAGCACCGAGCAACCCGCGGGAACCACCGCACCGCCGCAACGCAAGGCGGGACAGCGCGTCGCAAGCGTGGAAGAGCTGATCGAGAAGCTCGCCAAGGAGGCCAAGGTGCTATGAACAGCGTTCTCGTCGTCTTGGAAACCGTGGCAGGCAAGCTGAGACCTGCTTGCCTTTCAGGCATCACTTGCGCCCAGCAGATCGCGCATCACCGAGCCGTCGAGCTGCATCTGCTCATCCTCGGTAAGGAGCCCTCGTCTGTTGCACGAGACATCGCCGCGAATGGCTATGGTGCAAGCACCCTGCACACTATGGCTCATGCCGCCTTGGAGCCGTTCACGGCCGAGGCATGGGCAACCGCCATTGGTCATGCCGCGCTTACCGTCGGCGCAAATGTGATTGGCGGTGCTGCCTCGTCGACCCTGCGAGACGTGCTCCCGAGGGTTGCCGCGATGCTCGACGCCCCGCTCGTTCCCGAGGTGGTTAATGTCAAAAACGCCGACACGTTCACGCGGCCGATTGCAGCAGGGCGTGCCTTGCTCGACGTGAAGGTGCAGGCTCCTACGGTTTGTTTCACCGCCCGAGCGACCGAGTTCGCGCCGGCGGTGCCGAGCGGCGAGGCGTCAGTCGCGTCGCTTGCCCCCCCGCCGCAGCTCGGCAACCTCGGCGCCACAGTGGTCTCACTCGAAACCACACAAAGCGCCCGCCCGGCACTTGGTGAAGCCAAGGTCGTGGTGTCTGGCGGCCGCGGAATGCGTGAATCCGCGAACTTCAAGATTCTCGAGCAGCTCACCGACCTGCTGGGTGGAGCCTTGGGAGCCAGCCGCGCTGCTACCGACGCAGGGCTGGTACCGAGCGATCTGCAGGTCGGACAAACCGGAAAGATCGTGGCCCCCGAGCTCTACATCGCGGTTGCCATCTCGGGGGCGATCCAACACCTCGCCGGCATGAAGGGCTCCAAGGTCATCGTAGCCATCAACAAGGATCCCGAAGCCCCAATCTTCCAGCTCGCCGACTACGGCCTCGTGGCAAAGTGGGAGGACGCGGTCCCGAGGCTCATCGAGCTGATTCGCGCCCACAAACAACACGGATAGTACGGGCGTGCCCGAAACGGGCCATACGAGCAGGCTTCGCCAGCACACGGAATCACGCCGACTGGGGTGATAGTCTCGTATCGGCATGGCTCGTCAGCCACGCGTCGCTCGATATCTCCTGCAATCGCTCGCGGTCGTGGTCGGAGGCTCCGTCGCCCACTTCGCGCTCGCGCAAGTGTTGCTGCTCGTACTCACGAACGAGCTGCAGATGCAGTTGCGGGGACCGGTACAAGCGACCAATCTCGCGATCGCGTCCACGACGTTGGCGCAACTCGGATTGTTCTACATTCGCGCGCAATATTCGACGCCAGATCACGCCACCATCTCGATCCCGCGTGCCGCACGCATCGTTCCTGTTTTTTCGCTCGCGATCGCCATTCCGCTCACGTACGCACCGTCACTGCTACCCGCCGATGCGTGGACCGTCGCTCGCAATGTAGCCCCGACGATTACCGCAACGTATGTGAGCGCCATCCTGGTGGCGCTACTGCAAAAACGCATTCTTCACGCGATCGCAATCCGTGTTCCACCCGATGCCGCCGCGACCGACATGATGGCCTTCGAGCCGCCCACCTTGGCGAGTAGCTACGCTCGTGTCATTGCCGGTACCACGCTCGCGGCCACCCTGCTGGTGTTGGGCGCACTGCTGGGACACACCAAGCTTTCGGGTCAGCTACACGACACCGAAACGCTGCTGGTCGTGTTCGCGTTCGTGGGGGTCGTCCTCGTTGCCAGCATCGCTGGTGCTAGCTTGGGCCAAAGTCCGGGGCGCGACGTGGTTTCAATCGCCGACCGCCTCGACGCGCTCGGCTACAACACCAGGCAGACCATGGCCTGGCCTGTCGTCGTGACCAGCTTCGACGAGGTCGGCGAGCTGTTTGCGGAGCTGGAGCATCTGCGTCTCCGGCTTGCACGGGAGGTCAGCCTCTACCAAGACGCATTGGACCGTACGCGCGACGCCGACAATGCCAAGGCGCAGTTCTTGTCCGCGGTCAGTCACGAGCTTCGTACTCCTGTCAATTCGGTCTGTGGGTTCGCACAGTTATTACTGGAAGGCACGCCGTCCCAACTCGCCGAGGAACAGAACGAAGACGTGCGATTGATTCGCGCGGGCGGGCAACAATTGCTGGCCCTCATCACCGATATCCTCGATATCTCGATGATCGAATCTGGTGAGCTCAGCCTGAGCTTCACGCCAGAGGACATTGCAGAAATCATCGATGATATCGTGCGTATTCATCGACCCTTGGTATTCGACACCAAGGTCAAGCTTGCCGCCGACGTTGCCTCGGATCTTCCACGCGTGATTTGCGACCGCCGGAGAATCGGCCAGGTCATCACCAACCTGGTCAGCAACGCCATCAAGTTCACCGAAGACGGCATGATCATCGTTCGTGGTTCGTACGATGCCAGACAGGGTCGCGTGCTCGTTCGCATCATTGATACCGGTATCGGCATCCCACCAGACGAGCTCGCCGCGATCTTCGAGGAATACCGTCAGGTCGGCGCGCCGAAGCGACGCAAGAAGGGCACCGGACTCGGCCTCGCGATCGCACGAAGCATTGCCCATCACCACGGTGGCACGTTGACCGTGGAATCGACGTTGGGGCAAGGGTCCACGTTTACGCTTTCGTTGCCGACCGAGCCTGTGCGAAGGCCAGCATCCATCGACATCACACGTGAGGCGGCCCACGCCAAACAGCGACGACGGAGCAATCCCCACGAACACGCCCATGAAGGTGAGCCATGACCACGGGTAATTCGTGGAGGCGACGCCTGTCACCAGGACGGGACGGTGGTCTTGTCGGCGACGTGTTTGGTTTCATGCGCCGTCCTGGCGACGACGGCCGATTCAAAGTCGAATTGCGGCTGTTCGGGATCATCGGCTCTGCCTGGATGGCCGCGCTGTTGCAAGCGGGCTTTTGGGCGTACCTATTCGTGCACCCTTCGCAGCTCGGCCCGCTGCCTTGGTCGACCCTGTGTCTGATCCAGGGGCTAGCGTTCACGGTACTGCTCGTTTCGCTGCTGCTACGACTGCCTGCCGCACGTTGGCCTCGACATGGATCGCTCGTGAATACGCCGGGTCCCATTACCCTTCTGCTGCTGGGATTTCCGGTGTTGCCGTTCGTTCCCGTACTCTACCTGCGCGATCGCAGGGCACGGCAGGCTGGTCCGCCCAGCGCACAAGCGGTCGAAGCCGCGTACTTTCGCCTACTGATGTTCCCAAACACGGCCGGGCTGCAATATCTCGTGTGCATCGGCGCTGCGTTCGGTGCCGATGCAGCCGTGTTGGCAACGGAATTCGACTGGCCCTCCGATCTCACGATTCCGCTCACGTTGTTGTGGATAGCGCTGCTGGGGCCTTTGGCGGCACTTCTGACCAGCCGTATACGCGCTTTGCTTCGGCCCGAATTTCTCACGGCACCGCTGTCTACGCCACGCACGTTTCGTCGGCAGACCGATCTCGCGCTACGACTGGTGGTCTCGGCCTCGATCGCCGGAATTGGTGCAGTCACGGCAGCACTCACGGTCGGTTTCCTGTGGGCGCGCTCGCTTTCGTACGCAACCACATTCACTCAGGCGGAACGATTGGCGGATCACTTGGTGCAATTCGCGAGTGAGGGCCGCGAACAGGAGCTCGGTCGCCTTGTCGGGCAGCATCCGACGGTCACCGTCAAGGCGGGCACGCGCGTCTACGGCCACGATCCCTCGCGCCGCTTCGGGCGGCCGATTGCATTGCAATCTCCACACCCATCGGTAATCACTCGCAATGCTCCCAACGTGAATGTGATTGTTCCGATTGCCCCAACACAAGGGCTCGATGTCGAGTTTTTCGTCACGGCTGGATTGGCATGCATGGCCACGTGCTTCGCGTGTGTCGTACTGGTGGCACGCGATGTCACGCAAGACGTACGGCGCGCGACCGAACAAGTGCATGCAGTGGCCCAAGGTGAAGCACCGCCCCCCCTACCCGAAGGCTCGTTCAGCTCACACGAGATCCGCCAGCTCGTCCAATCGGTCGATCGCCTGGTCGCACGGATCACCGAAACCAACGTTGCCAAATACGTGGCCATCGAGAAGGCGATGGAAGCCGACCGCCTCAAGAGCCAGTTCCTGGCCAACATGAGCCACGATCTTCGCTCACCACTGAACTCGATTCTCGGCTTCTCGGAACTGTTGCTGACCGGAATCGACGGCGATCTCACACCCGAACAGCGAGACATGATCGAGATCGTATATCGGAGCGGACGTGATTTGCTTCAACAGATCGACGACATTCTCGATACTGCGAAGATCGAAGCGGGCCGTATGGACGTACATCCCGAGCCGTCTCCACCAGCAACCCTCATTACCAGAGCGATTCAAAACGCGCGCAAGCGTCATTCAAAAACCATCGAGTACGAGACGGAAGTCGCGCCAGGGTTACCACCGGCATTCGTGGACCCGTATCGCACCGTGCAAGCGCTCGAGAACGTGCTGCTGTTCGCAGGCGAGCGCATGGACCATGGCGTCATTCGCATCGTTATTCGGCCGGGAAAAACCGACAACGGTCGTGCCGTGTTCATTCAGATCACGACGACCGTGAGGCCCGCCACGGTGGACCAACTCGCGTTTGCGCTCAAGGGTTTCCATCGCATCCCGGGCCATCGCGGTCTCGGCCTGGGCCTGCCGATCGCGGGCAGCATCCTCGAGCTCGAGGGAGGCACTCTGGGCATCGAAGATCTCGGTCAAGGGATGGTATTCAGTGTACAGATCCCCGCGCCCGAGAGCCGACGCCCGTTGCGATTGCGCGATAGCTGATCGGCTGGCGGCGGCATCGCTGAAAGGACCTTTCGTGTTCTCGCGACGCACCGCCTGGCCCAACGATCCCAGCCCTTTTGCCAGTGTGGTCGAGCACGCTCGCGCGCGTGATGCCATCGTTTTCGACCTCACGACCTCGAACCCAACGCAGGTGGGCCTGCGCTACGAACCCGGCTTTTATCGGGAGTTGTTCGACGAACGCAACGCCGAATACGTCCCCGAGCCGCTCGGGCTCACATCCGCGAGGGAAGCGATCACCTTGTATTACCGCGAGCGCGACGTGGTTGTGAGGCCAGAGCACGTGCTGGTCACGGCGAGCACGAGTGAGGCCTACCTGCTGTTGCTCGATGTGTTGTGCGATTCCGGCGACGCGGTGCTGGTCCCTCGGCCTGGATATCCCCTGTTCGATCACATTGCAGCATTGGCCGGCGTCGAGTTGCTGCATTACCCGCTGCAATTCGTCTCAGGAGCCTGGCAGCTCGATCTCGATGCGATTGCTCGCACGGTACAACGTGAACGGGTGCGTGCCATCGTGGTCGTCGCGCCCAACAACCCGACCGGCAGCTGCCTCGACCATCGCACATTGAACGCGCTGATGCGGACCTGCGAGACTCGAGAGCTTGCGCTCGTGGTCGACCAGGTGTTCGCCGACTACCCACTTCGCGACGATCCCGAGCGCGTGACCCATGTGGGTGGTGCCCTGGCATGTCCGACGTTTGTCCTTTCGGGATTGTCGAAAATCGCGGCGTTGCCTCAACTCAAACTGTCATGGATCGTAGCTCATGGCCCCAACGCAAACATCCAGCAAGCGATGCAGCGTCTCGAGGTCGTGGCCGACACGTTTTTGAGCACATCGACGTTGGCTCAGCTGGCACTGCCATACGTGCTAGAGCGAGCTCCCGACATGCAGGCACGTATACGCGCCCGTCTGCATACCAACATGCAGACGCTGCACGAGCTTACCCGCGCTAGCGCGCTCCAGGTGCCGGACGTCGACGCGGGATGGACCGTGTTGTTGCGGCTTCCCGCCGTGCGGGAGCTGGACGACGCAGCGTGGGCACAGCTCTTGCTCTTGCAAGACGGTGTGCTCGTTCAACCAGGATACCTGTATGACTTGTCTGGGACGTTCGTGGTGTTGTCGCTTTTGACAGAACCACACCGATTCGTGGCGGGCGTGACAGCCATTCGACAGCGGGTCACGAGCCTGCTCTAGCGTCGTGTGATCGCTCGACGTCGTGTGATCGCACGACGTCGTGTGATCGCTCGACGTCGTGTGGTAACATGCGTAGCATGCTGAGCCTGCTCTCACCTGCGCTGGAAACATACGTTCTTGAACACACCACACGAGAATCGCCGCTGCTCGAGCGTCTGCGTGCCGAGACCCAAGCAAAGCTCGCCTATCCTCAGATGCAGGTCGGCCCGATCGAAGGACAGTTTCTTCGTTGCTTGGTGGCCATGTCCCGTGCTCGGCGCATTTTGGAGATTGGCACCTACAGCGGCTATTCGGCACTGTGCATGGCAAGTGCCCTACCCGATGACGGGCAACTGATCACATGCGACATCGATCCCGTGGCCACGGCCATGGCCAGGCGCTATTTCGACGAAAGTGGATATGGTCACAAAATCGAGATCCGCTACGCTCCCGCGATGGATACGCTCACACAGCTTCGTCGCATTGGGCACAGCTTCGATCTCGTGTTCATCGATGCCGACAAGGAAGCTTATGCGGACTATTGGGAGCAAATCGTGCCTCTATTGCCTTCGGGAGGGCTCGTCGTGGCCGACAACACACTATGGAACGGAAGAGTGCTCGCACCTAGCCACCCTTCCGATCACGGCATCGTGCGATTCAACGCACGCGTAGCGAACGATCAACGCATCGAGCACGTGTTGCTGGCGATCCGAGATGGCATCATGCTGGCCCGCAAACACTAGGAATCGTCGCGGTCCCTTGTCCTTCTGTACCCAGCGCTCGATTGGGGTGAAAAAAAATCAGGCGCTATCTCACGTCAGTTCTCGCGTGGATTCGAATGTGACCGGTGTAACCATTCGAACGCGAGAAGATGTCGTAATTGCGATTGCAACGCACGAGATCTACTCGAATGAGCGTTTTTGTCGTGGTGCGTTTGCGTCGCAGCCAACGAAATCGCGATGTGGCGAGTTGAAACAGTGAAAACCCACGTTGCACGAGCGTTTCTCGCGAAATACACTGCGCGACACCTCTTCGAGTCAGCGGAAGCGATGATATCCATCGACATGTGCCGTGGAGTTGCCGTAAGCAGGCATACGTTGTCATGTTCGCGTACGACGACACATCCCGCTTCTGCCGAGCCTTTGCGTCTCGAAGTCGTGCTGGAGGTAGAGATCCATGATGTTGATCACAGCGCTTCTGCGGTTGTTGTTGCTCGATGCCAAAGAGGCTTCGGTAGTAGCCGCCAACATGGTCGGAGAACCGAAGCTCGCTAACGAGCTCATCCGCATCTGCAAACGTGAATCGAGTTGCCGAACCATCGGGGTACATGACGGCGACGCATGGGCAGGTGCAACCATGTACCGCAAGGCTTTGCGCGTCGGATGGCTCAGTGACACGTGCCCATTTCACCGCGGTGAACCAACGCGATTCAGCGTCCGCGGTGCACATGGCTTGAGTGCAGCATACTCGTTGCGTTTTCTCGGACCGTGTCTTCCTCCCGAAGTCCTCGATGTGCCAATCCTTTCGGCCCTCGCCGCAGCGCGGCGCCTCCAACATCAATGCGACACGTATCATGCGTGCTCGTACGACGGACGGCGGCGGTTCTGGGCAGGCGCAGGCAACTACGCCAAACGCAACACCAACAACCCTCGCGGGGTGTGAGTCCACACGAACGAGGCCCGGCCTGGACGGACATTCGCCTCAGGCTGGGCTCGCGGCTGCGAGGGACGTTCAGGCAACGTACCCATCCCCGGCGATGACAAACTGACAGCCAAACCTGGCTCGGAAGACGTGTAACCGTCGGTAATGGCACCCTTCTGCGGCGAAGTAAACCGTGGCACCATGGTTGCATCCCGTCGCGCGCATGTCCAGGTCCCTCGGTTCGATCGCAGCCGTCTTGCCGTGTGTCCTGACGTTCGTCGTGTCGCAGTCTGTACACGCGGAACCGCAAACGACCACGGGCATGTCAGTGTCGGCCGACTCGTTCAACATCAAATACTACCTGACGAACGAAGACGGCAAGCGCACGCGCTTGATGACTCAGCTCGACATGCAGTACTTCGTCAACCGGGCGCGATGCGATTGCAATCACCAGATCGAGGTGGATATCGGCTTGAAGTCAGGTTCGTACGATACTTCGCTGCGTATCACGCCATTTGTCGGGACCGAGTGTTCCAAAGGACAAGCCGCCGCGAATTCCAACGTGGGCCAGTATCGCCCTTGCATTCAGTTCAGCCCTGGGTTTCCGGCAGATTTTTCCACGAGGCAACGTTCACATGAGTTCTCCCCGCTGTGGCTGATGAGCGGTGTTGCGAGAGACAGTAGTCAGGAAATCGACCAGGCCATTTCGGCGCTGGGCTGTGAAGATGGCCGAGCAGGACAGGGTGGTATCTGGGTATGCATCCCGGCCATGGGCAGCACGATCTGCGAGGACTCCAGTTTTGTCGTGCAAGGCGCAACGAACTTGAACTCCCCGATGGACAAGCAGGCCGGCATCGCCTACGATATGGCGGCTCCCATCGCTCCGCCCACGGACTTCAAGACGGCGACCGGGGATGGTGCGGTGCAAATCAGCTGGACACTCGGGTCGATCGGAGACATCTACGGCTATCGCGTGCTGTGTGCAGATACGAATGGCAACCCCGTGAAAGGCCAGGGGCTCGACAACAGGCCCGCGATCGACAAGCAGCACGACGGCTCGATCTATTTCACTAAGTGGGATCTATGCGACGGTGAGCCGTTCGGCCCCGGCTTCACGGGGGATACAAGCACCGACACGGGTTCGGGTTCCGATACCAGCTCAGGCTCGGACACGGGCTCAGGTTCGGACACGGGCTCGGGCTCCGATACGGGTTCCGACACAGGCTCTGGCTCGAATACGGGCTCCGGCTCGGGCTCTGATACAAGTTCGGGCTCGGAAACAGAAACAGGAACCGGCACTGGCGGCGGCCCCCAGCCCGAGCTCCCAGAATCCGGCATCCAATCGCTCCGCTGGGAGTACATATGCTCGGAGCATGTGCCCTCAAACAACACGAGCGTTCGCATCGACAAGCTCCAAAATAATACCGAGTACCAATTCATGGTCGTGGCCTACGATCGCTCGGGCAACCCCGCGTCATCGCCCGAAATCATCAGGGCCACGCCGGTCGAGACCCGCGATCTGTGGGAGCAGTGCGAGTTTCAGGACGACACGTGCGGCGAGGCGGGATTTTGCCATTGCAACGTGAAGTCCACCCCGCCCTGGGTCGCCATCGGATGCATCGGTCTCGCGTTGGGATCCATTTCTGTGGGGCGGCGACGTAGGAGCATGCGTTCGTGCTGAGGTGGTTTCTGTGTGCAACCGAGCTCGCGCTCGTGGGGCCTGCCAAGACGCTTCCAAAGGTCGACGAGCCCGACCACGACGAACAACCTGCGTCGAGCGAGAGATCCACACTCATCGACGATGAGGCCGCACCGCCGGCAGCCAGCGAACCCTCGTCGCCGCGCAACAAAACACAGGACGAGGCCATCGTCGATCCGTCTGCAGCGTCCGACACCGCGCCGCAGGATCCCCGCGCGGCGGATGCGCCTCGAGCGGTTCCGAACCGACAGCGGCCAAGCGACGACGTCCTGTTTGCACCCACGCCCGGGAAACGCCCTCCCAAAGCCGAAGCCATTGCAAGGGATAGCGATCTCGACGTGCAGCCCACGGCCAAACGCAAGGGCCTTGGCAAGCGCAATCGTCAGGGGACGCCTCAGAACTTCGCATTCGAATTCAAGCTAGGGCCCTATTTGCCCGACGTGGACAAAAACTACGACGGCCCAGGGTTCGGCCCGTATGCCAGCATCTACGGCCGCACGAACGATGTCGGCGAGACCATCAAGGCACCGAGACCGGGCATCATGCCTGCCATCGAATTCGATTGGCAGATCGTCTATCTGGCGGGACCGCTCGGCATCGGTGTGCAAGTGGGATTCTTCGGAGACAAGGCCAAGGCGCTGATCGCCGAGCCCGTCGACCCTGGGGAATCCGTACGCAGTGAAGCCGACGAAACCAAGTTCCGCGCCATGCCATTTTCGCTGCTCGCAGTATATCGCTTCGAGCTACTGGCCGATTTCTACAAGATTCCGATCGCACCCTACGCAAAGGCCGGCCTGTCTTATGCGTTTTGGTGGTCCAAAAACGGCAACGGCGACATCGCCAAAAACAAAGCCGGACAAAAAGGCCGGGGCGGAAGCTGGGGCTGGCAGATCTCCGCCGGCGCCATGCTTCGCCTCGACTTCCTCGAACCCGCTACCGCGAAGAAATTCGACATCTCCACAGGCATCAACCATAGCTACCTGTTTGCCGAGTATCAGTTTTCGCGCATCGACGACTTTGGTACCGGCAACGGCATGAGCCTCGGCGACAGCACGTTTTTCGCCGGCCTCGGCATCGAGTTCTGACCGAACGCGCTGTCGGCCTAGAACGCACTGTCGGGCTGGAGGTGCCCGCCAGCACTCGATTTGGCCGCCAGCGCTGATGGCGCTATTTGCTAACGTCATAACCGTTAGTCATCCTAACGTCATGAACGTTAGTGCATCCGGCGTCCTTGACGTGCGGGCCATCAACGAAGCGCTCGTGGGAGACGACCCCGACTTTCCGCGGCTGCTGCCTCACCTGGCCGAGCTTCAGCGCCGCTCTTACGGATTCGAATTCGAGCTCGGTCTCGACGTGCTGCCTCGAGAGCCGGGCGTGCTGCTGGTTCGCGGAGCACGGCAGTACGGCAAGAGCACATGGCTCGAACAATGGATCGCACGGACCGTACGGGAGCATGGACCCGGGACGGCGGTCTACCTCAATGGAGACGTCATTGCGAACGCCGCACGTTTGGTCACCGACGTACGCGAGGTGGTTTCACTGTTTTCTCCGACAGCACCCGTCCGGCGCTTGTTCGTGGACGAGATCACATCGATCGCACACTGGGAACGAGCGCTGAAGCAACTGCTGGATGCCGGACAGCTGCGAGACGTTCTGGTGGTCACCACGGGATCCAAGGCGACCGATCTCCGACGTGGAAGCGAACGTCTACCAGGGCGAAAAGGCCGCCTCGATCGTACCAACTATCTATTCACACCCATCTCCTACCGCGAGTTTTTACGCGTTTGTGGTGAACACCTCGGCGAGACCCCTTGGATGCTCTATTTGCTTTCGGGCGGCTCTCCAATGGCGCTCAACGAGCTCGCCACCTACGGAAAATTGGGTGAATTCGTCGTCGAAGCCACAAGCGATTGGATCTACGGAGAAATCGCCGCGAGCGGCCGCGGACGTGCATCGCTGGTTGCCGTGATGCAGCAGCTCGTTCGACTGGGCGGAGCCCCCATCGGGCAAGCCAAGCTGGCCCGGGAAGCAGGTCTGGCCAACAACACGGTTTCGGCGGGATTCATCGAGATGCTGGCGGATCTGACTTGCATCGGCTGGTGTCGCGCGTGGGATCCCAATCGCCGGATAACCGTCCATCGCAAACCTGCGAAATTCCCGTTTATCAACCTGCTCGTAGCGGTGGCATGGTCACCCGTGCGCCTGCGAAGCGCGGCAGATTTCGTGCGTTTACCAGCGGATCGTCGTGGTTGCTGGCTCGAGTGGCTGGTGGCCCAAGAGCTGTGGCGACGAAAAGCGATCGCCGGCGATCCCATGCCCGAAGAGCTCGCATATTGGCGCAGCGATGACCACGAGCTCGACTATGTCCGTGCGCCCGACGACTTTCTGGAGGTCAAGCAGGGCCGCACAGGGCCGATGGATTTCACCTGGTTTCCCCGGCGATTTCCTCGTGCTCGACTCACCGTGCTCACCACAACCCCCTTCGAGCACGACTGGGTTCGTGGCATCACGATCGACGAGTTCTTGCGTGAGGCATGAGCTCGGCCCATGGAATCGAGTTGCGAACGCCATCCTGCGACGAGTAGTGCGAACTCACAATCCGGGGATCCACGTGGTTCCCGCCAGCGGCAGCTTGGCCATGGCGGCAGACTCCACGGTGAGCGCCACGAGATCTTCACGCTCCAGATGGTGGACGTCGGATTTTCCGCACGCGCGTGCAAGCGTGGCAACTTCCATGGTGAGAACGCGCAGGTAGTTTTCGAGTCGGCGACTGCCCTCGTCGGGGGTGAGGCGTTGTTCCAGCACTTCGTCCTGCGTGGTGATGCCGACAGGGCATTTGCCTGTTTGACAGTGATGGCAAAAACCGGGCTTCGTCCCGAGTTTGGCGTAGTCTCCGGTTACGTCGTGTACGGGCCCATCTTTGGCCAGGCGATAGCTGTCGTTGTTGCACCCGAGCGCCATGAGCACCCCCTGCCCGACGGCCACGGCATCGGCACCCAAGGCCAACGCCTTGGCCACGTCGGCACCCGAGCGGATCCCTCCCGAGATCACGAGCTGCACCGTACCCTTCATCTTGATGTCTTCCAGAGCTTCCACCGCCTGGCGCAGGGCGGCGAGTGTTGGGATCCCAGCGTGCTCGATGAACACTTGCTGGGTGGCTGCGGTCCCGCCTTGCATGCCGTCGATCACCACCACGTCGGCTCCGGCTTTGACCGCGAGCTTGACGTCGTGGTGCACTCGCGTAGCACCCATCTTCACGTAGATCGGCACGCGCCAATCGGTGATCTCACGTAGCTCGTTGATCTTGATCGCCAGGTCGTCGGGGCCGGTCCAGTCGGGGTGGCGACATGCGGATCGTTGATCGATACCCGCTGGCAGCGTACGCATATCGGCGACGCGCGCACTGATCTTTTGTCCGAGGAGCATGCCGCCGCCACCCGGTTTGGCCCCCTGCCCGACCACGAGCTCAATCGCGTCGGCCTGCCGCACATCGTCTGGATTGAACCCATAACGCGAGGGTAAACATTGGTAGACGAGTGTCTTCGACGATTGCCGTTCTTCCCTGGTCATGCCGCCGTCGCCGGTAGTCGTCGACGTCCCTGCGCGTGACGCCGCCCGTCCGATCGCCTCCTTGGCGGTGGCCGACAAGGCCCCAAAGCTCATTCCGGCGATGGTGACCGGCGTGTCCAGCTCAATCGGTTTCTTGGCGTAACGCGAGCCGAGCACGGTCCTGGTCAGACATTTTTCGCGATATCCCTCGAGGGGATACCGCGATAGCGAGGCAGTCAAGAACACCAGATCGTCGAACGTGGGCAAGCGTCGCTTGGCGCCGAGCCCTCGGATGTCGTAGAGTCCACGCTCTGCGGCTTGCTGAATGTACGCCTGGGTGTGGCGATCGAACGTGTGGCTTTCTTCGAGATCCATGACGAGTCTCCGTCTCAATAACTGTGTCCAGCATCTGCGTTCCAGTGATAAAGGGTGCGCGCGGACCCCACGCGCTTCCATCGCTTATGGTGACCGTGTAGGCCTGCTCGTTGGAGCAGGGTTTCTACGGTCTCGAAATCTTCCGGGGTCATGACTTGCTGTTCCGCGTCGGCGCCCAAGCTCGCGATCTCGCCTCCCACGTAGATCACCGCCTCGTACAGCGAATCGCCCAGCCCTCCCCCCGCGTTGCCACACACCACCATGCGACCAGCCTGAGCCATGAATGCGGAGGCATGCCCGACGTTGCCCGCCACGACGATGTCGCTTCCCTTGAGCGAGATCCCGCAGCGCGCGGAAGCGTTGCCTTCGATCACGACCAAGCCGCCATGGCCAGAAGCGACCGCGCACTCGGACGCATCGCCTTTGATACGCACGGTGCCGGACATGATGTTCTCGGCCACGCTCCAACCCACGTTGCCATGCACGGTCACGTCGGCACATTTGTTCATACCGGCGACGAAGTAGCCGGCATGCCCCAGGATGTCGACCTGGAGCTCCGCATCGAGGCCGACCGCCAAGCTGTGTCGGCCGTTCGGATGTTCGATTTGCACCCGGCGCACGCCGGCTGCTGCTAGATCGCCATGAAGAAACTGATTCAACTCGCGTACGGTCTTTACCGCCAGATCCAGCGTTACGGAGCCGTCGATTACACGTTCCATGCGTAGATTACCTCAGGCTCGGGTTCATGGATCTTGGCGCGTTTGATGCCTGGCAAATCGGCCAACGAGCGATATTCGGACGCCACCGCCACGTAGTCGTCGGTCTCGGCCACCACACAGGGTTTGCACGCAAAGGCGTCGCGCACCAGCATCATCTCGTTCGATGTGGCCATGAGCAGTGTATAAAAACCGTCGATCGTACCGATCGTCGTCCTGACCGCCTCTTGCAGAGTATCGCCCTGCCGCAGACGCCATTCGATGCAGCGGCATGCTGCTTCCGTGTCGTTGTCGGTGTGGAACTCCAAGCCCTTGGCTTCGAGCATGCGCCGCGTCATGTAGGGATTGGACAGCGAACCGTTTTGAACCAAACAAAAATCTTCGCCGGCAGTGTAGGGGTGCGCGTGCGCTGGAGAGATCGCCGATTCCGTGGCCATGCGTGTGTGCCCGATGGCATGGCTGCCCCGCATGCTGCCAAACCGGTAGCGCTCGGCGATCTCGAGCGGATGGCCCACATCCTTGTAGAGATCCATGGTCCGACCGGCACACAGCAACAGCAAACGGTCGTCTGCGGCCGCCCATTGGGCAAATGCTGCCGATCCCACGTTGGTGATGAAGACAGCATGGTTATCGACACTCTCGAGCCGACAAGTGGTGCGCATGTCAGTCTCGAACTTGGCGGCCACGGCATTCCAATCGATAGCTCGATCGACGGCAAACACGTTGAACCGGCGTTCGTCGCCAGCCAATGGTCGATCGAACACGGCCAGCCCCGCCGAGTCAGCGCCTCGCTCCGCCATGCAATGAAGCATGGGCAACGTCATCTCACCCAGCGCTTTGTGCAAGGTTTCGTTTCTGATCAAAAGTCCGACGATGCCGCACATGAGTGTCCTCGCTCAGCAAAGCTCCGGCCAGAAGCAACACAGGCCCACGGGCGCACCGTTCAGGTCCGTGACGATCTCGTGGAGCGTCTCCCAAAGATAGGGACCGCCCGACGGATCGGTCCACAGTTGAAACAAAGGCACGCGGAGGTCTTGCCTGAACCGAATGCCGGCGGAGACACCGGCGACTCGGCTCAACACCAGCCGTTCGCCGGGCTCGCGCATGTCGACCCCGCACGTCTGAGCCAGCACGAGACCAGCACGTGCACCTGAAAGAAAAAAACAAGCGTCTTGGCGAACCACCTCGTAGGGGCCGCCACCATGCAGCGAGCGCAAACCTTGTTCCAGCCCCGGTACGATGGAACCTTCCGGTCCGTCTTCGACGAAGATCTCTTCTCGACCAGTGCGGACCACCTGACCGCCACCGGGCAACCATGCCACGCCGTAACTGCCCGCAGGAACGCCAATACCGCGAGCTTGCAGCCAATCCGCGGCCTCCGGCCCCTTCACGACGACACGCAACAGGCAACTCGCGTCCGCGAGCCCGAGCGACGCGGCCTGCGCCAGCTCGACTGACTGTTCACCGAACGACAGGGCAGCCAGCATGTTCGAAACATGGCCCCAGCGCGGCTCGAGGTGAGCGATCTCGTCGTGCACCGGGCTCGTTCTTTGACACAGTACGTCGTTCATGCGGCGGCGTCCCCTTGCGTGTTTTCTTCCGTGGCGAGTTTTTGTCGTTCGTTGTTCGGATCGAAAAACGGTAGACCGACGATCCTGGCTTTCACGAGCCGCTTCTTGTCGACCCGAATGCTCACGAGCGATTGCACGGCCGCGTAAGTGGGCGTCACGTAGGCGAGCCCCACGATCTTTCCCAGCGTTGGGCTATGAGTCACCGACGTCACTCGTCCGATGATTTCATCACCGTCGACCAGCAGGTGGCACTCCTTGGGTAGCGGCCCGGTTGCCGGAAGCTCGAACCCCACCAACGTGCGTGACAACGGCTTCGTGGCCAAGATGCGCAGGCTTCGCTGGCCTACGAAGAACGGTTTGTCGTCTTTCACGGCCCAGCTCATGCCCGCTTCTCGCGGCGTCGTGAGCCCGTCGGTGTCCTGACCGATGATGGCATGACCTTTTTCCAGTCGAAGGATCCGCTGGGCCTCGACCCCGAACGGCGAAATGCCAACGTGGCGACCGGCTTGCATGATCCCGTCCCACACACGCGGTGCGAGCTGGCTGGGGACATGAATTTCGAAGCCCAACTCGCCGACGAAGCCCACGCGCATCAAAAGTGCCGGTACACCCAGGACCTCACCCTCTCGCGCCGCCAGGTAGGGAAACGCGGCTTCGCTCACGTCGAGATTGGTCAGCCCAGCCAGCACCTGGCGCGAGCATGGGCCGGCCAAGTTCATCGCACCGTGGTTTCCCGTCCCGTTGGAGACCACGATCTTCATGCCCCAGATCAAGGCCCAGCGCTGAAGCTCGCGATAGACGCCAGCCGACGCGGTGGTCGTCGTGGTCACGTAGAATCGATCGGTACCGCGGCGGACGATTACACCGTCGTCGATGATGACTCCGGATTCGTCACACATGAGGGCGTAGCGGCTGGTCCCTACCTTCATGTTGGCGAATCGACCAGTGTAGATGCGCTCGACGAAAGCTGCTGCATCGGGACCGCAGATGTCCAACTTGCCCAACGTGCCTACATCGATCATCGCCACGGAGTTTCGAACGGCGCGCACTTCTTGGGCGATGACCTGCTCGCGCGAGCTCCCTTCGAGCTTGTAGTACGCTGGGCGCAACCACTCCCCGGCGTAGAGGTACTCGGCCCCGGCCATGCCGTGCCGGCCGTGCAAGGTAGTCTGGCGGTGAGGATGAAATCCACGTCCGGCCAGGTGTCCAATCTGGACCGGATGGTAAAATGGGCGCGACCGCGTGGTTCCTGTCTCTGCCACGGACTTGCCCTTGATCTTGGCCAACACGCGGATGACGTTGACGTTGGTGAGCTTGCCCTGACTCGGTCCCATGCCGAACGTGGCGTAGCGCTTGAGTAGCTCGATATGCTCGTACCCCTCGGCTGCCGCCCGCTCGATGTCGTTGACCTGCACGTCTTCGTCGAAGTCCACGAAGCTCTTGCCTTTGGGATGCGCGACGATGGGATAAGGGTGACTGGGTACGAGCACCGGAAGCGGCGGCACGTCGGGAATCTCCACCACGCTGAAGCCAAGCTGTTTTGCAGCTTCGAGGCCGCTTCGGCGACCGTCGGCGAGCTGGGCTTCGAGGTCGAAGATCCCGTTGATGCGCCCCGCGGTGAACACCCCAGCCGGGAGCTGATCCGGAACGAATTGATGCACTTCGTTCGAGTACCGCATGCGCCCGCCCGATTGACACACCAGGTTGTCGATGGCGTTGTAGCCCACGCTCATGGCGATGCCATTGCACGCCAGCTCGATCGCATCCGTCGTGTCGACGGCACCCGCGCCATCGAACCGAGCAATCACGGTTGCTCGAATACCACGCTTTCCTCGCGCCGGAATCGCTTCGTACACGGTACATCCCTTGTGTACCTTCACACCCGCGCTGCACACAGCGTCATGCCAACGGCTGGGTTCGCCGTCAGACCGCAAGTCCACCACGGCGCGCACGTCGACACCCGCTACCAGGAGCTCCAGGGCCGCTCGATATCCCTGGGTGTTCGCAGCCAAGACAACGCCAACGTCGAATGGTTTGACGGCAAACCAATGCATCAGACGTTGTGCCGCCGTGGCCAACATGATCCCGGGCAGGTCGTTGTGTCGGAACACGCATGGCTGCTCGCAACAGCCCGTTGCTACCACCACGGCTCCCGCGCGCATCTTGGTCATTCGCACGCCATCCACCAACGCCACCCAGTGATCCGCGTAATATCCCGAAGCCACCGTGGACGTTCGCACGCGGATGCGCGCTTGTGCGGCTACGCGAGCCTGCAAGGCGCGAGCGTGGGCAACCGCGTCGACATCATCGAGCCACTGGTAGGTGAGAGAGCCGCCCAAACGCGGTTGCTCTTCGACCAAGGTAACCTGCGCACCGGCTTCGGCGGCCGCCAGCGCCGCGGCCAAGCCCGAGGGCCCTCCCCCGACCACCAACACGTCGCAAAAATCGTAATCCTTGGGCGTTCGTTCGCGACCACATTGCAGATTCACGCGGCCGAGGCCCGCTGCCTCACGAATTCTCCGCTCCCAAAACGGGAACAGAAAGCGTGGTCGATGAAACATCTTGTAGTAGAAGCCAACCGGAAGCAGCGCCGAGAAGCGATCCATGATGCGGTATTTGTCGTTGCGTAGGCCACCATGCGTGTTTACGGCCCGCAAGTCTGCGCCGTCCCACACCCGCACGACATCGCTACGGATGTTCAGCCGCTGTGTATCCTGCATCAAATTGTTGGTGTCATGATTGGCAAGGCTGAGCACACCCCGTGGTCGGTGGTACTTGAAACTACGTCCCAACATGCGGATGCCGTGGGCCGCCAACGCACTCGAGATCGTATCGCCTTCGAAGCCTTGGTAGGCCTCGCCTTCGAAGCGAAACTCGACCGGGCGTGAACGATCGATCCATTCGTCCGGACGCGGCGGCAGGCGATAGCGTTGCTCGCTCACGTTTGACCTCCTTCGTGGTGCGCTGGTCGATCGTCTTGGTTCTCTCCATAAAGGTAGGTGCGGTAAAACTCGTCCTTGAGAGTGTCGCGTTCCGCGATAAACCATGTGCCGCTGGCGATGTGGTACCACCACTCCCGCCGAACTCCCGGCTCACCAGCGCGGTTGAACACGTAGTCGGACCACGCCTCGTCGGACACGGACGCCGCGTCCGGCATGGGCCGAACTTCGCCCCCAAACGCAAACTCCTGAAGTGGGCGCACACCATTGATGGGGCAACACAGTAGTTTCATGTCAATGCCCGACCGAAGCCGCTCCTTTTTCGCCCACCAGCGAATAGCTGGCGAAGCGGCATAAGTTGAACGCCGAAATGAGCTCGTGATTTTGATCGGTCGCCACGGTGTGGGCCATGGTGGTGCCGCACACGGGTGTGGCCTTGAATCCCCACGTGCCCCAGCCGGCATCCAGATAAAACCCTTTGACCGGCGTGGTGCCCATGATGGGGGAAAAGTCGGGTGTCATGTCCGACATCCCTGCCCACTGTCGAATGATCGCCACGTTGGACAAAAACGGGAAGATGTCCAGAACATGCCCAGTCAAGCCCTCCACGAAATCCAGCGTGGAGCGCTCCGAATGCAGCTCGTAGGGGTCGAGCGACGCGCCCATCACCAACTCACCACGTGACGACTGGCTGACGTACACGTGAAAATTCGCGGACACGACGATGCTGTCCAACCACGGCTTGAGCGGCTCGGTCACACATGCTTGAAGAGGATGGACCACGATGGGTGTACGCAAGCCGACCATGCGGGTGATGCGGGGTGTATAGCCAGCGACCGCGGACAACACACGCTTGCAAGCGATGAACCCACGCGACGTCTCCACGCCTTCGACCTCGTTGTGGTCATTGACACGGATGCCGAGCACCGGAGTCTTTTGATGGATCTCGACTCCCATGCGGCAGGCCTCGCGCGCGTACCCCCAGGCCACGGCGTCGTGGCGCACCACTGCTCCGGGCGGATGATAGAGCGCCCCCAACACGGGCATGTGGCCACCGCATGTGAGATCCAACGAAGGACAGATCTTGGCGATCTCTTCGGGTGTCAATATTTCACTGTCCACACCAAGATGCTTGTTCACTTCGGCGCGCCACCTCATGGTACGCAACGTGCCATCGGTGTGGGCCAAGGTGAAATGGCCACGCTCGGAGTAAAACAGGTTGAAGTCCAAATCCTGCGACAGCTCCGAAAACAAGCGCACGCTCTCGTCGTAAAACTTCACGCCCTCGACGGTAAGGTAGTTCGATCGCACGATGGCGGTGTTGCGACCTGTGTTCCCGCCACCGATGTATCCCTTGTCGACCACGGCGATGTCGCGGATCCCATAGTCCCGTGCCAAATAGTGGGCCGCTGCCAGCCCATGACCACCTGCTCCGATGATCACCACCTCGTAACCATCTTCGAGCTGCTCGGGCTCGTGAAACATACGCTGTAGAGCCATGGCTAGGTACGTCTCCCGCGTTTGCCAGCGCGCACCCGCCGACGGCTGGTCGGATGTGTCAGTTCCTGCCACCCTCCGTCGGCAGCGTGGTGGTTGGATCGGACGTACGTGTCTCCTTCGACGGCCGCTTCCTCGAGCATCTGCAGGCGCTCGAGCGTTGGACGACCCATACGTCGACCGAGATCGGCCACCACGCAGTTGATCAATGCCGCCGGCGCGGCCAACGACCCCACGAAGTCCAGCATGCTGGCCTTGGCCAGCATGGCCACTTCGGCCACGGAGATCACGGGCGACAATGGGCTGTCGGTGATGGCAAGAATTGGTATGCCGCGTTTGGACGCATACGACAGCACCTTCATGAAGTCCGCGGGGTAGCGTGGAAACGCGATGGCGACGATGACGTGTGCGCTGCTGTCCATCATGCGTATCCGGTCGTACGCGGTGGAATCGACGTATGTGAGGCTGTCTACGCCTGGCTTGATCTTGCCCAGCGCGTAGGCGAAGTAATCGGCCAATGGCCCCACGTAACGCGACCCGAATACAGACACGCGAGCGGCTTTCGCAAGCCGAACGCTGAAGCGCTCCAGATCGGCTTCGACGAATGTCCGTGCCAATGCCCGCAAGCTCTCGCAATCCCGCTCGATGATCCGGCTCAGCAACCCCGACGCCGATCGATCCGAGGCCGAAACGGTCTTCATGCGCTCGACTCCCGTGAGGTCGAAGTTCACGCGATCCTGAATGCTCGACCGTAAAGCATCGAACTCGGAATAACGAAGCACACGAGGGAAACGGACCACGGTGGCCAAACTGACGCCCGCAGCCTCGGCGACTTCGCGCGTACTCATGATTGCGACCTTGACGTAGTTGGTGCTCACATAGTCAGCCAGCCGCGCCATTTTGCGCGGTAGCGTGGGCTGAGCCTTTCGCAGGCGCGCAAAAAAATCGTCCGCGGCTGAATGAGCTGAATGAATCGTTTGATTCATTTAGCCGAAATAATCGTTCGAATGAATCTTTTTGTCAAGGCGTCGCTGTGCGCAGGAACGTGTCTCACGTCTCGGTGAGTGGCACGCCCGGGTGTGGATCCAACCGAGGGCGGCCCTCCTGCCGTCCCGCCCTCGGGGTCCGCTCCAGCCATCGGTGATCTCCGGCAAGCATCCGCTGCGCGAGCCGGTAGCGCGCTTCGTCGTCGTTGTCCCACAGCTCTCGGAACGTCTCTTCGATGGAGCGCCTTGCTCGGCTGCAAAACCCGTCGGCCAGGGCGAGCACACCACCCGCCGAGGGCTCGTTGCCTCGTGTGCGGGCGAGCTGGAGTGCACGGCTGCACGTAGCAGCCATCGCAAACAGCCCGAGCCCAATATCGACCAGGCGAAATAGGAAAGCTTGTTTCTTCTCGAGCTTGGCGCGGTGGACCACCATGCCGTGGAACACTGCGCGAGCAAGGCGGCGAGACGCCCGTGCCACCCAGCGCACGTGCCCAGCCAGTGGCCCGAGCTCACGAAACCTGGGCCACGCATGCCAGCCAAACCATCGCGACAAGTACCAACGCGCGTAGAACCACACAATGCCCGGAAGTTTGGCCAACTTCATGCGCAGCGAGGCCTTTGGATCGACGAGCACGCCTGCGATCTCCAGATGCTTGTCGACGCTCTCGCGTGCGATGAATAGGTGCATGATCTCGCTCGAACCCTCGAAGATGAGATTGATCCTGAAGTCCCGCATCATCGTTTCGACGGGGATGGGGGCTTCGCCACGCGCGGCCAGCGATTGTGCAGTCTCGTATCCGCGTCCGCCGCGGATCTGCATGGTGTCGTCCACGATTCGCCACCCCCGTGTGGAATTCCATTCCTTTGCGGCAGCAGCTTCCAACCGGATGTCGTAGCCGCTGCGTTCAGCGAGCTCGTTCGCAAGGTACGAGACGGATTCCATGGCGAACGTGTCGGTGACCATGTCCGCGAGCTTGTGAGCGATGGCCTCGTGTTTGCCGATGGGTGCTCCCCATTGCACGCGTTCGCTCGCCCACGCGCGAGCAATCTCGCTGCAACGTCGGGCGATTCCGACTGCTGCTGCCGGTAAGCTCAAACGACCCGTGTTCAGCGTGACCAGTGCAATTTTGAGTCCTTCCCCCTCCGCGCCGATTCGGTTTTTTGCCGGCACACACACGTGATTCAAGCGAATGACTGCGTTCGCAAGGGCTCGCAGCCCCATGAACCTACAACGATGCACGACCTCGACGCCTGGCCAGGCTGTTTCGACCACGAAGCAGCTGATGCGTTTGGTTTCGGGGTCCCGAGCCATCACGATCAGGAGTTCAGCAAGCGTGCCGTTGGTGGTCCACAGCTTTTCGCCATCGAGCACGTAGTCGCCTTGGGGTGTACGCCTGGCGGTCGTGGCCAGCCGTGCGGGATCCGATCCGACCTGCGTCTCGGTCAATGCGAAGGCCGAGATGGCCCCACGAGCACACCGCGGCAGGTACTCGCGTTTCTGCGCTTCCGTGCCGAATCGCCGCAACGGCTGTGGCACACCAATCGACTGATGCGCCGACAACAGTGCCACGAGGTTGGCATCGACCTGAGCGATACGCTCGAGCGCATGGCAATACTCCTGCTGCGAGAACCCGAGTCCGCCATACTGGCGGTCGATTTTCATGCCGAAGGCACCCATGGCGCGAAGCCGGTCGAGCACGCGCTGCGGGTATTCTCCCTTGGCGTCGATTTCGAATGGATTGACTTCTGAATGCAGAAAACGTTCGAGCTCCAACATGAACTCGCGAAATTCGGCTCGATCGGTACGAACCTCGGGGAACGGATGGATCCAATCGATGTGCAGATTTCCCAGAAAAAGCTCGCGTAAGAACCCTCGCCCGGCCCACGAGGTTTCACGTGACGCCTCGGCCAGGTCGCGAGCCTCTGCTTCATCCCCATGCACTCGTTCGAGACCCGCCATCTCGCTTCCTCCTTCGGCAGCTGCCACTCTGGTGCAATCCGATCGAAACCCGGATCGAGCAAATGGGTGCTGTCCAACCCAAGCGTAGCCGCACGAATGTTGCTGCGCCAACATCATTGCCAACGGGAGGATATTCGGGTGCTGGAGTCAGTCGGCGCAGCGGTCACGCTTCCAACGCGCGCTCGAGATCCAGCCATAGATCCTCGAAGTCTTCCAGACCCACGCTCACCCGAATCGTTCCATCGAGGATGCCGAGTCGTTCACGATCGTGCTTCGGAACATTCGCGTGGCTGGAGCGAGCTGGAATGCTCACGAGTGTCTCGATGCCGCCGAGGCTGGTGGCATGGCTGCACAATCGAACGGAACGGGCCAGTTGCAAGGCCGCATGTGCGTCGCGTACGTCGAATGCGAAGATGGCACCGAAGCCGGTCAGCTCATCTCGCGCAAGCTCGTGATGGGGGTCGCTGGCCAAGCCAGGATAGTGCACACGAAGCACCTTCGCGTGACGGGAGAGTCTTTGCGCAAGCCGCATCGCGGTATCCGACTGCCTCGCGAACCTGAGCGGCAGGGTCCTCACACCACGAGCCAGCAACCACGCACCCATCGGATCGATGCATCCGCCCAGCCGAACCATCACAGCCCAACAGCGCCGTACGAGCTCGTGGGAGCCACACAACGCGCCGGCGACGACGTCGCTATGACCATTGATGAACTTGCTCGCACTGTGCAGGACGAGAGACGCGCCCCTGTCCAACGGACGGACCAACATGCCCGCAGCGAACGTGCTGTCCACGACGAGCGGCACATCGGCGGCGCGACACAGTGCGCCGATCCGCGAGATCGCAGCGACCCGAATGGTCGGATTGGACAACGCTTCACACCACACGAGGTCCGGTTTGTTGGCTCCCATGAGCAAGCTCTCGAGCGTTTCAGCCCGCGCCGGATCAAAGCGGTCACGCACGGTGCCAAGCGGCAGCAACTGTTCGCGGATGTAGTTTTCGGTGCCCCCAAACAGCTCTCGGGCCACTGCGACGCGACCTCGGTGTGGAAGCAATACCGCGAACGCAACTGCAGTCGCAGCCGCACCCGACGAAAGCAGCAGGGCCGCCTGTGCCCCCTCCAAGCGCGCGACAATGCGAGCTGCTTCCCGTGTGGTGGATGTTCCCCAGCGCCCGTACACGTCGGTAGTTTCTCCGCGCTCTCCTGTCGCCAGCGCGAGCTCTCCTTCGGGCGCCAGTCGGTACGTGCTCGTACGGTCGAGCGGCAATGTAACGGGACCGGGCGGCGGACCCTGCATACCGTCGTAATCGGGGTGAACGAGATGGGTATACAGGCCGGGCGCTGTGCTGGGCATGGCTCGTTTTCGCTGCCTCTTCGCTGGGATGCAAGCGGCATCATTCAAACATCGCCTCCGATTTTGCCCGTGCTCGTCATAGAGGATGGCTGCGTCGATATGAATCGGCCCAAGGATCACCACCCGGTCCTTACATACGCACCGAGAGTTTTCCCACCGACATTGCTTGGCTGGGCGCGGGTGGTCGTCACCGCCTTGCTTACTTTGCAGCGCCGACAGTTTGCTGAAGCCGTTCGAGCCGAGACGAGGCACTCGGATGACCCAACGTCTTGGCGTTTTCGTAGGCCTTGCGAGCCTCGGCGTAGCGTAAGACCTTGAAATAGGCATCGCCGAGGAGGAGGTGGTGACGAGCGCTTTTCGGAGCTGCTCGCACGCCTCGGAGCGCGAACTGCAGTGCTCTCTGATACGCGCCCTGTTCAAAATACAGCTCGCTCAGAGCAGCCAGGGCATTGGCGTTGTTTCGATCGTGTTCAAGGGCTTGGTGAAACAGTGCTTCCGCTTCTTTCACGTTGCCGCTCTGCAGAGCCGCCTTGCCCTGTCTCGCGGCAGTCTCTGCGGCTGCAGGATTGGCCTTGACTACGTTTTCCTTCGGATCTGCGTTCGTGCGGCTGCGGTCTGTGGCCAGCGCCGATGTCTGTGGGCTCTCCTTGGGCAACTTTCCTGCCTTGGGCTCACTCATCCCGGATGAGCGAACGAGCGTGCTGGGCTCGACGTTGGCCGGTGTTTTCTCGAGCGCGCGCGAATCACTTGCGACGGTCTTCGAATCCGTTCGTTGCTGAGCGACTAGCCGCTCTAGATTCGACGTCGTGACGTTGGACCGAGACCGAGCGACGCGATCGAGTAGTGACGAGATCTTTTGAAGTCTTTGTTGTTCGTCCGGCTCGGCCAGGATGATGAGGGTTTCCGCTGCTTGCAATTCGGCCTGCGTGAAATCGAGCGTATCAGCCTTGTCCCGCAACGATGCAAGCTCACCCGGTGTCAGCGACGCACGTTCCTTGGCGCGCGGCATATCCGGGTCGAACACCAAAGCTGCTGCGTAGTAGTCGATCGCGAACGGTTTGCCTCCCGACGCCGCCCAATAGTTGTCACCCAGGCGGATCAGGGTGCTCGAAAACTCTCCCCTCAGCTCGCGCGCGTGGGCGTCGGCGATTTCGTCGGATTCACCGTCCAGCCGTTCGAGCTCCACCACTTTCGTATACGCAGTGGCGTGATCCGGCTCCTCTGGCGGCGGATACACGAAATAGCTTTTCGCTGCGGCTGCTCGCGCGTCGATGACGAGCTTGTCGACTGCAAGTTGCGCGGCGGCTGGAACACCGCGCAGCGCCGTCACGCTCCACGCGAGCGCGGCCGAACCCAGGCCCGTCGCAACCAGTGCTGTCCACTGCCGGCGACGCGAACGGCGGTCGTGCATCATCGCATGGAGCAACTCTCGCATCGATGGATAGCGATCTCCGGGATTCGGTGAAAGCCCACGAGCCATCGCCCGTAGCAGCCATCCCGGGACTTGGCTGTCCTCCGGCGGTTCCAACAGCTCACCTGCGAGCTTTGCGGCCTCGAGCGCCTCGAGTTGGCGACCGGGAAATGGCCGATAACCGTAGAGCGCTTCGTACAAAGTCACGCAAAACGCGAACTGATCGGTGCGTGCGTCGATGGTGCTTCGATCAAATTGTTCGGGCGCCATGTATTCGGGCGTACCCACGACCGTACCCACGTTGGTGATGGGCTCATACAGAAGCAATGAATTTTGACTATCGGGCTCGACATTCACGTCAATGCTGTCGGGCGTCCGCACGCTCCGATCCCGTAACTCTGCGCGAGCCAAGCCGAAATCCAACACCCAGACACGTGCTCGACCGTCCACGAGCAGGTTCGACGGCTTGAAATCACGGTGGATGATTCCAGCCTCGTGCGCGGCCTGCAAACCGTGTCCCGCTTGGACCATGAGATCCCTTATCTCGCGCCACGTCGGATCGCGATCACGCACCCATGTTCGTAATGTCACGCCCTTAATCAACTCCATCGCGATGAATACCCTGTTTTCATCGAGGGTCCCAACGTCGTAGACCGTCACCACGTTTGGGTGGGCAATCTTTGCCATGGCCTGAGCCTCGCGCAGCAACATGGTCTGTAGCCGCGCTGGACTTCGCTCGAGCATCGAAGGCTTGAGCAGCTTGATGGCTACTTTGCGATCGAGTTCTGGATCGAACGCCTTGTAGACTTCGCCCAGCCCACCAGTACCCAATCGTTGAAGCAGCAGGTATCGGCCCACCTTGGCCCCGAACGGCAGCTCTCCGTCACCCCATTGTTGCGATTCGGATGGATTCGACCCGGACAGCGCAATCGTAGCAGGCTCATTCGTAAGCAGCTCGAGTTGTCCCGAACAACGCGGACAAGCTTCCAGGTGCTTCTGCACGGGACCTTTTTCGTCGCGACCAAGGCGATCGCGAGCTGCACGCTCCATCACGTCCTGAGCCAAACAAGGCATTTCACAAGCCCCCGCCGAGCAGGCCCGTGCCCGGCGCTCGGCTGCGCGAAAGCTTGGTTCGCGGGCGGGCTCGTGGAGCTTTTTGCCCGGCGATCAACAATCCGAGGCCAGTTCCAGACACCACCGTGCCCACAACGGTCGCCGCGATTCCTCCAGCCATGGTGTCGTACAAGAACCGGCAGTCGCCTTCGCTGTCGGAGTCGGCTCCGCTGCAACGGCCGCGGTAAGACCGTTCGTCGATCGCCAGGAGAACGACTCCGGAAACCAGTGCCGCAGCCCCTCCAGTCAGCAACGCCCAACCCCAGCCCCGCGCTTTGGCACGCCATCGACTTGGCAGCGGTGTGAGCTCGAACGACATGTTCACCTGTACGCCCGACAGTGCCCCAATCGTCTGCTCCTGGGACACATAGCGCTCTTTCACCGTCTTCACCACGTGTGGACCAGCCGTGAGCACACGTTTGAGTGGCGTGACACCGACGACTTCTCCATCGACGTAAACGATCGCTCCCGAGGGATCGCTGTTCACGATGAGGATCGGTGGCCCCAACACGAGCTCGTCGAGCTTCCCACTCAATACTGCCGCCTGTGCAGCCGCCAGCTCCCCAACTTCCGCGACACCACAAAGACTACAGTGCTCGGCCGTGCTGGCCGCGACGGAGGCATCCGAGGGGTTCACAACCTCGATGCGGACCTCATAGTCGCGTTCCTGTCGAACGATCGTGGTGCGAATGACGTATTGCACCCGTGTCTTCGCCCTGACCTGAACATAACAAGCAGGCGTGTTGCAGCTCTCGTCGAACTGCATCGCCGCCAGCTCGTCGGGAGCGACGATCTCGAACGTCCCTCGAGCGAGACCCTCCAACAACCTGTCCTCGAGTTGCTTGCGCCAGTGATTTTCGAGGTTACCAGCGTAGTGGGGTGGCAGCACCGCGACCCGTGATTTCGAGGTGTCTTCAGGTGTGGCCCGAGCCGTGCGCAGGGGTGTGGCCGTCACAGCCATGACGAACGCGAGACTGATGAGGGCGCCGCGTGAAAACATCGAGACTCCACTCTGTGCGAGTGCAGAACCATTGTTGCATGCTCCGGTGATCGCTTCGAGAACCTGGTCGGGCCACCACGACTGGAAACATGTGGCATGGCGTTGGCCATGCGATCCAAATCGGCGTCGCTCCGGCTGACTTGGCTGTGTAGTCGTCCCGAATAGGGACGCTGGCTCGGAGGAGCGCTGCCAGCGTCGAACATTTTCTTCGCGCCTGTTCCGGTGATCTCATGTTCAACCAGCACGACTCGTTTGAACGAATCGTTGCCGAGATTGTCACGGGATTGCCATGCCGACGTAAACGTCCCCGGATGATCCACGGCTAGGGTGCGATGCCAGAATCCGAGAGCCGTTGGCAGGAACCGAACGAAACTGCGCGGGCGGACCTACGCCGTGGAACACCTGGTTGACCTGCGAGGAAACATTTTCAATGGGAGACAAGCGTCACGGCTACGTAGGGCCCTGGCGCAAAAGCACACCCGCCTGAACGCTACCATCGCCGGCCAAGCCACACTCACGCGTTCAATGATGCGGCGTCGTTGGCCTTGACACTCGCCCGGGTTCACGGGGAGCATGAGCCAAGTGATCCCCTGGCGCGAAGCTTCTTTGCCTGCGGTACGTACCGGCACCATCACGAGCCCTTCCCGTCGTCGCGAGGCTGTCTTGGCGCTCGCGCTAACGCTGGGCGCCGGGACCTGTGCCGACCTTCCAGTGCCGATCCCAGATGAGTTCGACGCTGCGTTCGCCAAGGGGACGGTGTGCATGCCGGCCATGGCCCATACCGGCACGACCGAGAGTGCCGGAGCGGCACCCATACCCCTGCGATTCGACTTTTGCCGCTACCGCTGCATCGCGTTGGATCCCGGTACGCAAAGGATCCACTATGCTTGGGCATGCGGCGGGGGTGTGTGCGAAATGATGTTGTTGGCAACGTCCCATGTACAAAAGGTCACGAGCGAACGCCACTGTGACGGACGCGATCTCGACGACCCACCACCCGACGAGTGCACACCACAGAGCGTTTCTTTTGATATCAATCCGCCTTGCTGTCTCACCAACGAAACAACGGGCGAGCCAGAGTACGTTAGCGGCGCGGTCCGTGTGCTCATTCCTTATCTCACCCTCGAAGAAGGCGACGCCGTCAAGCAAAAGCTCGACACCGGCCTAAACCTACGGGAGGCCGTCGAGTCCACGGTTGGCGTGCAGCGCTACCCGGGCCGCGACTTCCAGGTGGTATTCGACCCGGCCCACCCGGTCGTGAGCGACGCCGCAGCCCTCGCCAGTGGCGACTGCCACGAGATCCCCCTTCCGTAGATCGTTGGCGGTCACGCTCGACATACGAAACGTCGCTATGGCCGACCGTGGCCAAACAGCGGAGGACCCTTGGAGGACCCTTAATGGCCCGCTCGGTCCACGCTAGCGTGTGCGCCCTTCCAGGAGGCAAGCACATGGCAACGGCAGTTCTGTTCATCGGTTGGGATCGTCCCCATCCTCAAGTCGAAGAACAAGCATACGGTTTCTTGACCGGGCAAGCTCACGAATACCCCGGTCGCCGTGCGGCATACGCAGTGGCGCGAGCCTCCTCGGCGTCGCAAGTCTTCGTTCGCATGTCCGAAGTATACGGTCCGTACAGAACAAAGGCCTATCTCATCGTCTCTGTTTCTTCGAACGCCACCCCTGCACGCTGTACAATACGAGGCCCAAGCTGAGCAACGCAGCCAGCCACACGAGCTGGTGCGGCTGTACGGTTTCGTAGAACATCCACGCGATCGAAACGCATGCTGCGACCGGCACGAACGCCCCCCCCGGTGCGAGAAACGGTTCGCCGTCCGTACGCACGTCGCGTCGGCGCAAGACCCACACCGCAATCGCACATAGGAAATACAACGTCAACGCCGCGAGATTCGCAAAGATCGCCAGCTGCTCGAATGTCCCCGACACCGCGATTGCCACCACGAGCCCCCCATAGGCGATGATCGCGACATATGGTGTGTGAAACTTCGCATGCACGGCCGCAAAGACGCGCGGCAAAAAACCATCGCGGCTCAACGCAAAAAATCCGCGTGGTTCGGACAAAACGTTGGCACTGAGATAGCCAAACATCGAAATCGCCGCACCCACGATGATAACCACGCGTCCAATGGGACCCACGATTGCCCCCGCAGCGTTCGCAAGCGGAGTGACGCGTTCATGGGCCAGCTCCGTGCCCTGAATACCGAGTGCAACGAACTGAACCGCGAGATAGAGCAGCGTGGCGGCTCCGAGTGCCAGGAACGCTGCGCGTGGGACCGTCCGTGCCGGATGCTTGACCTCGCCACTCGGGAGCAGCGATCCCTCGATGCCCGCAAACGCGAACAGCACGACGCCTGCCGTACTCAGGATAGCGCTCGGGTCGGGCACGTCCGTCCACGCCAGATTCGAGGGTTCGACGAAGAACAGCCCGATGGCGACGAAGGCGAGCAGCGGCGCGAGCTTCGCGACCGTGATCGCTTCGATCACACGTGCGCCGGCCCGCACACCACGAAGATTGATTGCGACCAGCGTCGCACCAAGCGCGACGATCACGACCCATTCCATCCAACGCGGCGCGTCGGGGAACAACGCCAGGATCGAGCTGGCAAGCGCGCTGGCAACCGCAGCTGCAGAGGAAGTACCGGTCGAAAGCACGAGGCACCCTGCCAAGAAACCCAGCATCGGGCCGAGCGCACGCTCGACATAGGCATAAGGCCCGCCCGTCGCCGCCACACGACTGCCGGCCTCGGCGAAGCACAGGACCACGAAGCCCATGACCACCACGCAGGCCAGATAGGCGAGTGGTGCCGCCGTACCGAGTTGGAGCACCGCAAACGCTGGCAACACGAAGATGCCGCTGCCAACGGTGAAATTGAAGATGTTCGCAGCAAGTTGCCGCGTTCCCAACGCGCGCGACAACAGTGCGTCTGGATTCACTGTCGTGTTGTCGTTGTCGTGCATTGCTTCCCCAACGTGGTGGATACAACCTCAGCTCACCAACGCGAATTCGATCTGCCTTCGTGAGACATTGGCATCGACGCATTCGACCACCACGGCATCGCCCATCGCCAGCACGTGCCTGCGACGTACACCGATCAGTCGGATACCCAGCTCGTCGACTTCGTAGGTGTCATTACGCGAACGTTCGAGCACGCTTCGCCGCACGAGGCCGTCGACATATGGCTCCCGTACGGTGACGAACACGCCCGCTGGCGATATTCCCGAGATCATGCCTTCGAAGCGATCACCTACGCGGTCACGCATATACAGGGCCGCAAACAATGCCCTGGCATCGCGCTCGGCCTGCGTGGTTGCGCGTTCGCGCTCGCTCGAGCGAACTGCGTGCGCTTGAATGTCGCGCAGGTGGGGCAATTCGGGGGCCGGGAAGGTCCCGCACGGCAAGCCACGCTTTGCCAGATCGGCCTTGATCACGCGATGCGAGATCAAGTCCGGATAACGTCGAATCGGGCTCGTGAAATGCACGTAGCCGGTGCTTGCGAGCGCGAAATGCCCAACGTTGACGGTGTCGTATTCGGCCTGCGCGAGCGAGCGGAGCATCAACATGTTGAGTGCCTCCGACTTGGGATGATTTTCGATCTTCGCGAGAAAGCGCTGCACGCCCTTCGGTGTGCGAAGCTGCTCGGGATCCACCGAAACGCCGATGGCGTCGGCCATGCTTGCCAAGCGTTGGGCCTTTTCGGCAGCCGGCACGTCGTGAACGCGATACACGATTGGAAGCCGGCGTGCCATCGCTACCCGTGCCACTGCCTCGTTGGCGGCCAGCATGAATTCTTCGATGAGATTGTAGGCCCGCGCGACGTGCTCGTCGGCGCGTACCGACCCGATGGTGCGGATACGCGTCGGGTCGTCCTCGTCGAGAATCACCTTCGCTTCGGGGAGCTGGAGCTCGATTGCGCCGCGCCGCAGGCGGTGCTTTCGCAGACCATCGGCAATGGCCCGCAGCGCAACCACCTGGGTTCGCACCGCGCTGGGCAGGACGGCTTTTCCTGCCAGCACCTCGGCGACTTGCTCGTAGGTGAGCCTCGCGCGACTACGAATCACGGCCACACGAATGTCAGCGTGTTCGACTTTGCCATGAGCATCGACGTCCATCGTGACGACCATCGCCAGGCGATCCTCTTTGGGGACCAGCGAGCAGATGTTGCTGCTGAGCGGCCCGGGCAGCATCGGGATCGCTCGATCGGGCAAATACGTGGAAAAGCAGCGCCGTGACGCTTCGCCGTCCACGAGCGTGCCCTCGCGCACATAGTGCGAAACATCGGCGACGGCCACATGCACGCGCGTGGCCTCGCCCGAATGCTCGGCGGGATCGATACACACGGCATCGTCGAAGTCGCGCGCGTCCTTTGGATCGATGGTCATGAACTCGAGGTTGCGTAGGTCGGCACGGTTTTCGAGATCGACCGCGCGCACGCGCTCGGGCGTGCCTTCCACCTCCTTCACGACAGAGGGCGCGAATTCGGGATCGATGCCATGCTCGATCAGAATCTTGGCCTGTTCGGCTGCGATGCTGCCCGGCTCACCGAGCACCCGCTCCACCTGCACCGTGAAGCGTTCGTTCCACGGCTGCGGATAATCGACGATGGTTCCGAGCACGACCTGCCCTCGCCTGCCCTCGCCTGGTCCGTCGACCACTTCTGCTTGACCAAGTATGCGTGGATCGTCCGGAACGACCACCCAGCTCTTGCCAGCCCGTTGCAAGATGCCAGTGATGCGCGTGCGTTTACGTTTCACGATGGAGCGAACGTGGCCTTCGCTACCCCGCTCGGCCGCCCAAGAGCTCACGACGACCTCGTCGCCATCCATGGCGCCCGCGAGGTTGCCGGGGGGAATGAACACTGTTCCTTCTCCGTCCAGGCGGGTCGCAAACGCGTATCCAGCAGGATTCACCTGCAAGTGAGCGTGAACGACCTTGGGTTGATCTTTGCTCCCTTGGCCAACGACACTGGCTTGCGGCCGAGCACGATTGCCGTCCGTATCGCCCCCCTTGGCAACACGCCGACGCCCTTTGCCCGAGCGATCGCGCCTCGCGTGCTCGCCACGACTGTCGTTTCGCTGCGAACGAACGCGCTTGCGTGCGCTCGCGCGCGCTCGCGCGGGCTTGGGCATCCGCGGAACGTGGCATGCCTCGCGCTCGGCCGCAACCAAGGCAAACGGGCGCTCCGGGATCACTTCAGTCCGCGCACACGACCGTCGTCGGCTCCGACCACGAGCACGCCAGCGCGGGTGATGGCGACCGAGCTGTCCACGTCGGCTCCGAGGTCATACGTCCACAGCACCTTGCCCGCGGGGGACACCGCATAAACGTGATCGTCTTGACTCCCGAAGAACAGGTTGCCAGCCGCATCGACCACGGGCGACGACAACATGCGTGTTCCCACTGGAAGCGCCCATTTTGGCTGCCCCGTGAGCGACAGCGCATACAGATTACCGTCGAACGAGCTCGCATAGATCGAGCCATTGTCCGATACCGCGATCGCGGAGCGAATGTCGGCATTCGTGACGAACGCCCAGCGTAGTGTTCCGTCGAGCCCCAACGCATGAACACGCCCGTCATCACCGCCGATGTATATGGTTCCGTGGCGTCCCATGGCCGCGGAACCATCGACGTCCGCACCCACGCGATAGCGCCACCGCAATGTCCCCATGGCGGTGAGCATGGTGATGAAAGCGTCTTGTCCACCAAACACGACGCTTTCGTCCTCCAACACCATGGGCGTCGAAAACACGTGGCGACCGACCTCTTGCGTGTCACTCGGGTAGTGCCAACGGATCGCGCCGTCCGGTGTAATGCGATAAAGTCCGTCAGCACCGAGGAACAGGTCGCCGCTCGGACCGATCGTCGGACCGCCATCGGGATCACAACGCGCGCCCTCGGGCCCGGGTGAACGGGTCTCTTTGCAGGCCCCGATGCGCAGGCTCCACACGATCGACGCGCTCGACGGATCGATCGCGTGCAACATGTCGTCGTCCGTCCCGACGTACACGCGGCCGTTTTCACCGACTGCCGCAGTTCCCCAGATCATGCCGCCCAAGGTCAGTTCGAACGCCGTGGACCCGCGGCCTTCGCCATCTGCCACGACCCCGAGCAGGCGACCACTGTGAGCACCCACGAATGCCAGGGTCTGTCCTTCGTGCTCGAGCAGCGTAGGGGCAGCGAAAACGACGCCTCCCAGGTCGACTTCCCAGAGCAACCGCGGTGGTCGCGTGGGGCCTTTGGCGCCACGTGGGCTGGCTCCGCCGGGACCGCCACGAAACCATTGACCCGCACGCGGGGGTGCCTCTTGACCCGCTGGGACCTCCGCGGAGGTAGCGCCGGAAAATTCACCGCTCGGTCGCTCGATGCACTGCCTCTGCTCGCATACGCGCATGCCTTTGCAGTCCGTGTCCTTGCTGCACCCCTCTTCCTCGCCCGGCTGGGACGTCCTTGGACATCCGAGCAACGAGACGAACGAATGCAACAAAATGAAGCTTCGGGCTGTCCACCCACGCGCGTTGGCTGGCTCGAATATCGTTTCCATCAGCGGTTTCGGTGGGTTGGAGCGCTCGGGCCGAACGCGTTTCGACGTGCCGGATTGGGCGAGACGAGCTTTGACATCCGAAAATGTAGGTGGTAGTGCACCCTCGTTCGCAAAACGCGAATTGCGTTCTGAGCGCACGATTTGGAGTCACGAAGAGCATGCAGCAGGCAGCACGCATTCGTAGCCGGGAAGAGCCGGTCGAAGAGCTCTACTACCGCAAGGGCGATATCGATTTTTGCTTCCTGCTCAACCGCAGGCATCACAACCTCCGGGTGTTCGACTACAGGGTAGGCAACTACCAGCAGAAGCGCGACTTCTTCGACCGAATCGCGCGGGCCGAGGGCCTCCGGAAGGTCTTCACGGTGGTGGAGAAACAGGATTCCAAGAGTTGGCGGAGCGTGGGCTTTTCGAGAGAAGGCGCGATCCCCGGCTACTTCCGTACCGCAGACGCTTACATCATGAGCCGGGTCTACACGGAAGATGGCGAGCCCATCCAGGGGGGTGCCCCGAAGCTCCATGCTGCCGCACCCCTTCCCAAAGAGAGACAGCCGGTCAAACCGCGTGGTCTGACGTGCGAGGTTGTCACGAATGTCGCACGGCTCGAAAGTGTCGCTCGCGAATATGGAACGGATGCGCTCTATGCACCCTTTCGCCGGGGGGTATTCAATCCAGATCTCGGCCTTCGAGCCAAGTTGGGGAAACGCGAATACTGGGTGGGAGCCGAAACAGACGCGTCCTTTGGCCATGCCAAAGTCGACATGATGACGGCGCCCCTTCGCGAAGCGGACGTGCCGATGTTGGAATATTGCATCAAGACTTTGCTCGATGAGCTCGTCAAGCGTGAAACCGCGAGCGTGTTCACGCTTTGCGCGGCCGATGCGAACCTGTGCAGCCAGATCTACGCGGAGCTCGGCTTCAAAGTCACCGCGCGCCTCACAGATCATCTTACCCGCGAAGAATTGTTCGTGGGCGCGCAAATCTGGCACAGGCGTCTCGGCAGTGTCTCTACGCCACGGCTTCCCAGCTTCATCTGACGAATCAGCGCCACCACGTTGGCCGTTTCGGCGCTCGGGCGTCTGACGGCAGGGTGGCCGACTGCTAATTTGGAGGCGATCCATGGCACCTTCAGAAGGCGTGAGCCCCCCCACCGAAAAACATGAATTCAAAGCCGAGGTCAACGCGCTGCTTCGGCTGGTCACCGGCTCGCTCTATACGCACAAGGAGATCTTCGTGCGGGAGCTCGTGTCCAATGCAGCGGATGCGCTGGACAAAGCCCGCTTTCAAGCGGTCGTGCAACCGGAGATCATCGGAACGGACGACCCCCCGCGGATCACCATCGTGGCCGATCGTTCGCGCTCGGTTCTCGTCATCGAAGACAACGGCATTGGTATGAGCCGCAGTGAAATCGCCGAAAACCTCGGCACGATTGCCCACTCCGGTACGCTGGCGTTCCTCGAGCGGGTGCGGGCTGCGCAGGACATCGGTCAGCGTCCCGACGTCAATCTGATTGGGCAGTTCGGCGTGGGCTTCTACAGCGCCTTCATGGTGGCCGACCGCATCGACGTCTACAGCCGCTCTGCACAGCCTGCCGAAGCTGCGGTGCACTGGAGCTCCACTGGGGACGGTACGTTCGACCTCGGTTCTGCCGACCGTGCTGTCCGAGGCACGCGCATCGAGCTCCACCTCGCAGCCGACCAGAAAGAATTTCTCGAACGTCATCGCATCGAGAGCATCGTTCGCCGCTACAGCAACTACGTGATGTATCCCATCAGGTTCCAGGTCATCAAAGACGATGGCACATCCGAGGCCGAACCTGCACAAATCAACCAAGCATCGGCGTTCTGGACCCGACCCACGCGCGAGCTCACCGAGCACGACTACGGAGAGTTCTACAAGCAAGTCATGGGTGGATTCGTGCTTCCCGGCGACGAGCCACTGACGCACCTTCACCTGTCGAGCGAAGCTCCGCTGCAATTTCATGCCCTCCTCTACGTGCCTGGGCGCGCTCCGATGGACTTGTTCATGGACGATCGCCGCGGCGTGCAGCTCTACGTGCGGCGCGTGCTCGTCATGGACAACTGCGACAAACTACTTCCTCCATACCTGCGATTCGTGCGGGGTGTGGTCGATTCCGAAGACCTTCCGCTCAATGTTTCACGCGAGATGTTGCAAGAGCACAAAGTCTTGTCCGCCATCCGGCGTCAGCTCACCCGCAAGATGCTGGCAATGCTCGATGATATTGCGAAACACGATACGAAACGCTACGAAAAAATCTGGAACGAGTTCGGCGTCATCGTCAAAGAAGGGATCCACACCGACAACTCGCATCGTGGGGAGCTCACCGACTTGCTACGCTGGCGTAGCTCCACGCGCGGAGCGGAGCTCGTGTCACTCGCCGAGTATGTCGATGCCATGCCCGCCGACCAAAACGCAATCTATTACATCGTAGGGCAAAGTGTCGACGCCCTCGCGAAATCACCCCATCTGGAAACCTGCAAGGCGCGTGGATTTTCGGTGCTCCTGATGACCGATCCAGTGGACGAATGGGTCGTGCAGGAGCTGCAGAGCTACCGCGACAAACCGCTGCGGAGCGTCACGCAGGGACAGCTCGACATTGAAACGAGCTCAGCGGAATCCCCACCACCCGACGAGGCCGTCTCGACGATCGCGCGGGCAGTTGCCAAGGCGAATGAAATCCTGGCAGGACGGGTCAAGTCCGTGCGTCCATCGCGACGCCTGACCGAAAGCGCGTCATGCCTGGTGGACGACGAGGGAGCTCTCAGCCGGAACATGGAGCGCATCCTCCGACTCGCGAATCAATCCGTGCCTTCACATCCGCGCATCCTGGAGCTCAATCCTGCGCACCCGTTCGTACGTCGTCTCGATGCTTTGTGCAGCGAACGGCAAGACGATCCCCGCCTCACCACATGGATCGAGCTGCTCTACGACCAAGCGGCCCTGGCCGAAGGTACGGTTCCCGATCCAGTCGGTACCGTGCGCAGGATCCAATCGGTGCTCGACGAGCTCGCGAACGCCTAAGTCGTGTTCGTCTCCGTCTCGAGCTTCGGCCTGGGCGTGGGACACCGTCGCGAGGTACGCGTAGCCTTCGTGCTCGAGCTCGTCTTCGGGCTCGCTGTGGCATAGCTGACCATGGGGATCGATCCACACGGTACGGTGACCATGAAACCCGCCGAGATCCGCGACGAGTCGTGCAAGCTGGCCGGAGAGTGTGTCCATGGTCGAAACCTGACACGCGACGTGCCGTCCACCAAGAAACTGGCATGCTCACCGTGTGAGCGAGGCCGGCCATCGCTACATCGAGCACACCGCGGATCTGGCGTTGGAGGTTTGGGGGGCCAATGAACCCATCATGCTCGCGGAAGCGTGCCGGGCCGTCATCGAGGTGCTCACCGAGGCAGCCCCGCTGGCGGGCACGCACGAGCACCCGATTTCGCTCGATGCCATCGATCGGGGCGACCGTCTCGTTCGGCTACTGAACGAGGTACTGTACCTCGCGCTCGTCAACGGGTTTTTGACCATCGACGCCAAGCTCGCGCTTCACGACGGAGGTCTGTCCGGAAAACTGGTCGGCGAGGCACACGCAGCTGACAAGATTCGCACCGAGATCAAGGCCGCGACCTATCACGACCTACAGGTGACGCAGACGCCCACGCGCATGACGGCTCGTGTGGTTCTGGACGTGTGATCCATGCCCATCGATCTGCAAAAACACGACGACCAGTGCTGGGTAATCCCTCGCGAGGGACGGATGCGTGTACCGGGACGCATCTATGCCTCCGAGTCCATGATTGCCGACCTCCGCAACGACAAAAGTCTGCAACAGGTGCAAAACGTCGCACAGTTGCCAGGCATTGTGCGTTGTTCGATTGCCATGCCCGACATTCATTGGGGATACGGTTTCCCGATTGGCGGTGTCGCAGCCTTCGACGAGCACGAAGGTGTAATTTCTCCGGGCGGCGTGGGCTACGACATCAACTGTGGCGTGCGATTGTTGCGTACGAACGTGGACGTCGAGGATGTTCGGCCACGGCTCGAAGCCGTGTCGCTCGCGCTGCATCGCGCGATCCCTGCCGGGCTAGGCTCGCGCAGTCACATTCGCCTTGGCAAGGGTGAGCTCGATGCCGTGCTGCGCGAGGGCGCTCGCTGGGCCATCGAGCGGGGTTTCGGACAAGACGACGACCTGGCTCACATCGAAGAACATGGCTGCATGCCCGGAGCCGATCCGAAGCTCGTGTCCGAAAAAGCCAAGGAACGTGGTCGCCCCCAGCTCGGATCGCTGGGATCCGGCAATCATTTTTGCGAGCTCGGCTACGTGGCCGAAATTTTCGACGAGCAGGCCGCGCGGATGTTCGGCCTGGCGCTCGGCGAGGTCACGCTGATGCTCCATAGTGGTAGTCGTGGCCTGGGTCACCAGATCTGCGACGAGGCCCTGCGAGACATGCTGCGCACGTCCGAACGTTATGGCATCGAGTTGTCCGATCGGCAGCTGTGTGCGGCACCGTTGTCCAGCCCCGAGGCCGCACAATACTTCGCTGCGATGGCTTGTGCGGTCAATTTCGCATTCGCGAACCGTCAGATGATGACTGGTTTCGTGCGTGAAGCGTTTTCACAGTTCTTCGGAAGCACCAGCGAGCAGCTCGGACTACGGCTCGTGTACGACGTATGTCACAACATCGCAAAGTGGGAAACCCACGACATCGAGGGCAGACGACATCGTGTATGCGTGCACCGCAAAGGCGCCACGCGTGCCTTTGGTCCCCATCACCCCGACGTGCCGGCCGACTACCGCGACATCGGCCAACCCGTAATCGTGCCGGGAGACATGGGCCGTTACAGCTTCGTGTTGCGGGGGACCGAACGAGCGATGCAAGAAACGTTCGGTTCGAGTTGTCATGGTGCAGGACGAAGGCTCTCGCGTGCAGCAGCCAAAAAGCAGGCGCGCGGCCGCGCGATCTTCCAGGAGCTCCAAGCCAAGGGCGTGTTCGTGCAGAGCGACAGCAAGTTGACCGTCGCCGAAGAAATGCCCGAAGCTTACAAAGACGTCGCCGAAGTCGTCGACGTGATGGACGCAGCGGGCATCGCCAAGAAAGTCGCGAAGCTCGTGCCGATGGCAGTGATTAAAGGTTGATTTTCGGTTCCGAGCGCTTCGCGTTGATCGGCTGCGCTAGCCAGCAACAGCCGGTCCAACAACGCCACGACCTCAGTGGTCTTCGGCTGTTCGGCGAAGAACCAATGCATCCCGCATCCCAGGTCGCGCCGCGTGTGCGTTCGAAGTGGAGCCGGTAGAATCGGCGCCCTTTGAACTGGTTGACTGGCGCAGTGCGACTCGTCACTTTCGCCGTGGGCGATCTGCAGCTCGTGCCAGGAATTCGACGTGCTCGGCGACGTATCTGCGCTCATGCGACCGCGCACTCGTATCCACACGACTCCGCGAGCGTTCCGTGTCCGTATCCGCCGACAGTGACCTCCTCGCGGGTGGTAGCCGCAGCGCCAGCGAGGCGCGCAATTCATCGGCGTCACGCGTCTCGCACTCCCACACAACGACAACTTCGAAGCCGAGCTGCTCGAGCTCTTCGATCTTCCGAGCGTCGCGCCGTCGGTTGCTGTCGAACTTCTCCAGCCACCAGTCGCGGTTGTTCTTCGGCATGGTCGCTCGAGAACAACCCGGGTGCTGATGCCAATAGCAACCGTGAACGAAGATGGCCCACTTTCGAGCGGCGTTCGCGATGTCCGGGGATCCGGGCAACGACTTGCGGCCCACGCGGTATTTGTGACCGAGGTCCTCGAGGACGGAACGCACGATGATTTCAGGGTTTGTATCACGTCGCTTCTGCGACTGCATGCGCACGAGCGCATCGGCACTGGATGCAGCGGGGCGTTTGGATCGACTCACGCCGACTTCTCGACGCGCTGGAGGTGCTGTTCCACGAAGCGAAGGAAGCCCGGTGGAAAGGCGAGCGTACATTCATCTGACGTCGCTCGACCCAAGAAACCTCTCGTTGCCCGAGCGGACAGCAGCTCTACTCGAGATGCCGCGAGGAACTCGGCCAGCGGCACCCGGGGCGCTCGGGTTGGCCATTCGGAGACGTCCGCGACCCATCGAGTGCCATCGACGTTGTACGCTGCCAACGGCCAGGGACGCCGTGCCGGAAGCGGATAGTCGCCAGCTGGATCGTACTTGATCGGCCTGACCAGTCGCTCGCCGAGCCACGCTGCTACGTGTACTGTAACTGCGTTGCCGACGAGCTTCCACCTGTACCCGCGGCGCGACACCGACTCGGCCACGGCAGTCCAGTTCGCCTCGAAGCCCTGCATCCGCTCCGCATCCGTGATCGTCGGGATGACGATTCGTCCGTCGGGCATCGCGACCGCGGGAGCAGACGGAATTCCCACGGTCGAACCGCCCTTCAACGTGGGCACCGCATTGTAGGCCCAACCGAGACCACGTACGCCTTCCGTCCAATAGAAGCCACAGGCCGCTGCTCGCCATGCTTCCTTCGGCGGGTCGGGCAGCTCGCCCGCATCCTCGGACAGCAGCACGTCGCGCGGGTCGTGCTCGAGGGCTGCAACAAGAAACACCCGACGCCGCCTCTGCGGAACCCCGAACGCACGCGAGTCGACGACCCTGTACGCCCATTGGTACCCAAGCGCCTCGAGCTCGTCGACGATGACGCCCATCGCCTTGCCCTTGCCAAGTTGGAGCATGAACGGAACGTTCTCGATGATCGCCCATGGAGCGCGACGAGCCCTTAGGATCCGAAACACCTGGTGGACTAGGCCCGAGTTGGTTCCATCGATGCCTGCCGTCATGCCGGCCTGCGAAAGATCCGTGCACGGAAAGCCGGCGGTCACGAGATTCACATCCTCGGGAATGAGGCGCGGATCATCGGCGAGCATCTTCACATCCCTCACGAGTTCGACACGGCGCAAGCCACGTTCGAGCACCGCCACGGCAGGCTCCCAGATTTCGCACAGCATGCGAGTTCGATGGCCCGACCGTTTGAGGCCGAGCTCGAACCCACCAATCCCAGCGAACAGGCCGAGCTCCTTCAGAGGTTTTCGCGTGCGGAGTAGCGCCGCTTTCTCCTTGCTCGGCGTCGCGAACAGCGAAAGGTTCTCCGACACCATCGAGACCGTTCTATACCGGGTCGCGATCTCGGCTTCCAGCGCGTTGTCGGATCTTACGGCCACAGGGATCAGATGGAGCACCCCGGCTTTTTGGGAACGGCGATCTCCTTTCGCGCTTCTCGCGCGCCTTCGCCGGAGGAGATCTATCCTGACGGCGCCCGGGCCGGGCTGGATCGCGCCTACGGATCCTTCGGCGTTTACGGAGCTGGCGCGCGCGGTCATCATCCAACATGAGTGCACGGCCCGAAGATTCTCGTTCGATCCTTGAGCGTGCCGTTCGTTCCCGATCGGCACCACAACCTCTGGCAGTACCACTCCCGCAGCGATCGGCACTCCAAGATCGCGTGCTGGTGCATCCTGTTCGATCTCCTGCAGCGTTCGAAGACTCTCGCGAACCAGATCGCATGCGAAGAGGTGGCGTTCGGCATCAACCATAAGATGGTTGATTTCAAGCAGAACCGCGAAAAAAACCTGGACCTCGTTGTCTGTACGCCGCGTCAGGACAATGGTCGAAAGCCGAAACCGATGACGTTCACGTCCCTCGCTTCGCAGTATGGCATCGAGCTCGACAATACCGAGCGCAAAAAGTTGGCGGCGGCGCCCACCTTCGCCATCTCTCCAGTGGGTGCGGTCCGAATGGCCCTCGAAGCCAAGGCCGCGATGACGGCGCACGTGCGTGCGTTGCCGCGCCTCTTTGACGAGCTGAACTCGAGCCACCTAACGATCCACGGGTCGTCGGACTCGGCGATTGCCGTCGGTTTCGCGATGATCAACATGGCGGACGACTTCCTGAGCAGCGACCTCAACAAGTGGCCGGTAGGCACAAGGGTCGCCGCCATCTCACGCCACCGGCAACCAGAGGACGCTGAACGTGCTCTTCGAAAAGTCAAAGAGCTTCCGCGCCGTACCAAGCTGGGCGAAGTCGGGTACGACGCGATCGCGGCGGTCATCGTGGATTGCAAGAACGACGGAAGTCCCGTCACCCTCGTTAGCAAGCCGCCCGCTCCGAAGCCGGGGAACATTCTCCATTACGCATCTATGATAGAACGGATCGCCGAGCTGTACGATGGTCGATATGGCACGTGATCGCCACGGTGATCCGCTCTGGGCCGCTACGTTCGCAATCCTAAGCACTTGGTTCGCCTTTACGCGCCAGCCGTCTTCCCCCGCTCACCGAAAAGTATCTCATCGAATGAACGCCTCGGCGGGGTTGATCAGTAGGCGTGCACCCCAAGCAATCACCAGCGGCGGCAGTACCAGCCATAGTGAGTTGGCCCCGATGAATTTCACGCCAACGTGGTAGATGCTGTGCGTATTGACATTCGACAGGCCGGCCAAGATCTCGCTGCCGTAGGTACAATAGCATCGAATAAAGGTGCACAGTCGCGCTAGCGAGGAACATGAGCACGGCAAGGCGCCACCGGCGAGGCTGCCGGAACCACAGTGAGAGGCCCGTTAGACCCAGGAAGCCATTCGCAACCGACAGGCTTCCATGCCACCATCGATGTAGGCCCACCAGACATATGCCCAGGCAGAATTCCGTGCTGCCGCGATCTCGTCATGCAGCAACAACCACAGGAGCTCCCAAGTGACGTGCGTGATGTAAGTGATCCAAAACCACAGGAATATCATTTCCTGTAGGCGATCGAGACGATGTAAAGACGCGATCGAAGCCACCCAAGAACACGAGCCCCGCTGAAACTGGAAAAGCGCCGCACACGACGAGCAAGAGAGCTGCTTGGATGCTGCAACGGAGCCTTCTCTGGCGGAAAGAAGGACATTGGAAGCGAAGCATATTGCATGGACGTGTTCGTAGAAACGGAGGACGACGAGCCGGACGACGGACCACCGCGTTGCGACACGCTCGGCCGAACGTTGACCTCTGGGTTCGTCCGGGTCGTGGTCTGCTGAGTCATCGCGGTCGCCGTGCGTGGACCGTGTACGTCGATGTTCATTCCTCGCGCGAATCGATTGAGAGTACTTCGAACCCTGCCACAGAGAAGTCGCCATCGAAGGCAAATGCTTTGCGGATTCGACGTGACTGCATGATCGCGAACGAGGCGCAGTCGCAGAGCGACAGAAGTTGGTCGTTGTACTTCAAGTACAACTGCCACGCTCGTTCCGTGAGACTCGCGTCGACGTAGGTCATCTCGAACGGTGGCCGACGAAGCCGTTCTCCAACCTGGACCGAGAGTTCGTATCCGGCACGCATCCGCGTGACAACCACGGCCTCGGCCATCACCAGGTTGGAAGTCACCAGCACCGGCCGCTGCTGCACGAGGTGATGCCAGATCTTTGTCGCCGATTGATGGCGGTTATCGGAACTCCACAGCAGTCCAACGATGGCCGAAGTGTCGACGAAGACGATCAACGGCTTTTTCGCTCATCCACCAGGTAGCGATCGTGGTTTTCGGCAATATCGTCGGGCCCTTTGGGCGCCGCTCCAATCAACCCGGAAAGTGGATCCTCCGACCACGCCGATCGACGCACGACCTCCTCGGCTGCCTCCCGGATGAGCTCAGCCATGGACACCCCCCGCTCCTTCGCTGCACGGCGGAGCGCGCGATGCAACGGTCTGGGGAGATAGATCTGCGTTCTGACCTGTTCAGCCATGGTTCGTACGGATCTTGCTTTATATACATCATATCGTCAAGACGTAATGTACCAAGCACAAAAACCGCCGTGTACTGCACCGGGACGTCGTGCCTACGCACGTCTTCGGGCAAACTGCACGCGCGTTGAGTTCTTTGATGAGCGTGGCGGCTCTTCGCTCGCTCGAGGTGATGGCGTGCCACCGCAAATCGAAGTCCGGGGCGACGCCGTCTCTTTCATTTGTTCCATCCCGGCGCAACCTTATGCGGTCTAGAAATCGGACCGAAAGCTGACTATGCGGCAGGGTGAGTGCTACTCTACCCCCCGTGTATCCACAACCCGCACCCACCGTGCGACTGCCCACAACAGTTGCACCCACATGATCTTGGAGAGTTGCCGCGAAATATTCGGCCGCGGAAGCAGTCTCGTTATCGATGACGATTGTCAGAGGGCCAGTCCAGGCTCCTTCGACCATTTCGTAGGCTAGCCCTGAAATAAGCGCCTAATTTGGCTGACACGCGTATTCGGAGCACTTCGATTCAAGGAATCGCGTGCGTGCGTGAGGCCGGTTACAATCGCGATGGAGACCTCGCCGAGACGGTTTGCGCGTGAGGGTCATCGAGGTCGAAAGCGAGCGAAATCTCCACGTAAGTGCAGGTCTGTGCATCTCGACGCGGACGTCGACGTGCTGAGCGATGTTTTTCCTTGCGTTTCAAACCTCGAGTAGCTGGTGGGCTCTCATGATCTCGGAGACGAAACGGTGCGCGCCGAGGATTCTGATACGCATCTGCCTGGCGATTTGTACGACTTGGACGGGGAAGTCCACGAAAGCTCGACGAAAGCGTTTCCACTCCCACCGACCGACTTCCTCCGGAAGCGCACGCCGAGCGATCCACTTGCCGAGATTCCAGGCAAGTCGAGCGATCTCCAGCCATGCGGCGTTGCCACGCATTTCGGCGACGGGCATGCGCCATGCGGCAATG